>Ga0160463_100016_pt1 | contig 300249 bp, 270 predicted proteins | sample HID1975M_E6MG_FD_108276 | JGI IMG/M metagenome (GOLD analysis project Ga0160463, IMG submission 108276) | Enriched soil microbial communities from UW Madison campus, WI, USA - HID1975M_E6 MG | ecosystem: Environmental > Terrestrial > Soil > Unclassified | place: USA: Madison, Wisconsin... | reverse complement strand
TTCATCCACCAGCAATACTACTTTACCTTCTTCCAGCAGTCCGGGGCGCTTGCAACGGAAATCCTGCCGGGCTTGTTTATCGCCCTGGGTATATACGATCAGCTTATTATCGTTCAGGAACTCATCCACAATATCTACCGCCTCACCAAGGATGCCGCCACCATTGTCGCGTACATCAAAAATGAGTTGCTTCATGCCCAGCTTTTGCAGTTTCTCCGTGGCCTGCATAAACTCTTCATAGGTAGTGCCGGAGAACTTATTGAGGTGAATATAACCAGTAGTGGCATCAATCATATACGATGCATCCACTGAATACAAGGGAATGGTACCACGGGTAATGGTAGTCTTGATCGTTTGTTTATTCCTAAGCACAACTACCGGTACGGTACTGCCGCCGGGACCGCGTAACAGCTTCTTGATCTTATCGCCATCAATATTACCCGCTACTGCAGAGTCGCCTACCCGCAGAAATTGATCGCCTATTTGTAAACCTGCTTTGTCACTCGGACCATCAGCCAGTACATTGGTAATGTTGACCGTATCATTGATGATGTAAAACTCTACGCCAATCCCTTCAAAATTACCCTGGAGATCTTCATTGACCTCGTCCAGGTACCGGGCGGGGATGAAAACGGAGTGGGGGTCCAGATGGCCCAGCATGGCCTGAATAGCATCATCTGTAAGGGTATCTGTGTTGACCTTGTCTACATAACGCAGGTTGATCAGGTCAATCACTTCTTGTACAGAAGACTTATTGGCCGTTTGAAAAATACCCCGGGAATAAGGAATATTCTCACGTAACCGGAAGCCAATCCACATACCTGCTATCAGTACCAATGCGAATAATAAGGGTAGCCATACCTGTAATTTCTTCATCTGGAAAGTATATTTTTTAAAGGTCGGATGTAATAACCCGGTAGCTTTTCCCTTAAAAGACAGGCAGATATGCGGTTTTCTGCTGCTTTTTTGTAGAATAGGCTTTCAGGCAGGTTACTTCATGCGGGGTCGCTCAATTTTAAAATTTAGGGGCGAAGTTCATAATTAATTCTCAATTCCACGCTTTACCTTCGTTAAGCGGTTGCTGCTGACTATGAAAGATTAAACGGATATATCTATGGCCATTTTGATCGCGGACAGCGGGGCTACCAAATGTGAATGGACCCTGGCGGAAACAAGGAAGAAGAGCAAAACAGTGTTCACTCAGGGTATCAGTCCCTATTTTCTGAATACTCCACAGATTGAAGCTATTATCCGTAATGAGTTGATCCCCGGATTAAAAAAAGCATCTGTAGACGCAGTTTTTTATTACGGTACCGGGTGCAGTAATCCTGCCAACGCCAAACTGGTAAAAAAAGCTATTGCCAACGTATTTCCCGGTGTAGAAATAATGGTCACACACGACCTGTTTGGGGCAGCGCGTGCCTTGAGTGGCCGGGAAAAAGGAATTGCCTGTATTCTCGGCACTGGTAGCAATTCCTGCTACTATAATGGACAAAAGATCGTAAAAAACAGTCCGGGCCTAGGGTATGTACTCGGCGACGAAGGCAGTGGGGCTTATCTCGGAAAAAAAGTACTGCAATATTATCTGTACAATACCTTTGATGAAGAACTTCGCTATAAATTTGAGGCTAAATACAAGGGTATAAATGCGGTAGAAATACTGGAAAATATATATAAGAAGCCATTTCCTAATCGTTATCTGGCTACCTTCACCCTCTTCCTGGCAGAAAACCGCGGGCATTTCATGGTCGAGAATATAGTAGAAGATGGGTTAAATGATTTCTTCTTTAACCATCTTTGCAAATACGGCGAAAGCTGGAAAATGCCCATCCATTTTACAGGCGGCGTATCCTGGGCTTTCCGCGATGCGGTAACAGAGCTCTGTCATTCTTACGAGTTTGAGTTAGGGCAGATCCTGAAAAACCCGATGGAGGGTCTGATACAATACCATTTACCTAAGTAAGAAATGATTAAGAAGGTTGCGTTGTCTTCTAAAATAGTTACGGGTAAGTGGTGAATGGCGAGTGGCGAGACTTACTACTAGCCACTTACCACTAGCCCTGATCAAGTTAGTGTCACGATTCTTAATTGAATACCAAAGCAATAAAAAGAAAGAAATAAGCATACATGTCAGCATTCAACAAAATAACTGAGCAGTCGAGTCATTACAGGCATTTGGAAAAGATGAATATTCATGATCTTCTGATCAATATCAATGAAGAAGATAAAATAGTGCCTTTGGCAGTGGAGAAGGCTATTCCTCAGATTGAGCAACTGGTAGCTGCCATTGCTGATAAAATGCTGGCTGGCGGACGTTTATTTTACATGGGAGCTGGTACGAGCGGAAGACTGGGTATATTGGACGCTTCAGAGATCCCGCCCACCTTTGGCATGCCCCAGGGACTGGTAATTGGTATCATTGCCGGTGGGGATATAGCTATTCAGCGTCCTGTAGAGCAGGCGGAAGACAGCTGGGAGCAGGGCTGGCTTGATCTGCAACAACATGCTGTTACTAAAAACGATGTGGTGATTGGCATTGCAGCCAGCGGCACCACCCCTTATGTGATAGGAGCGCTCAACGAAGCCCGTAAAAACGATATCATTACCGGTTGCATTACCTGTAACCAGGGATCACCACTGGCCAAAGCCGCGGAGTTCCCGGTGGAAGTAGTAGTAGGCCCTGAATTTTTGACGGGAAGCACCCGCATGAAAAGCGGCACGGCTCAAAAGCTGGTACTCAATATGATCTCCACCACCGTGATGATCCAGATCGGCCGGGTAGAAGACAATAAAATGGTCAATATGCAGCTTACCAACAGTAAGCTGGTAGACCGCGGTACCAAAATGGTAATGGAAAAAACAGGCATTAAAGACTACGATAAGGCAAAAGCCCTTCTCATCCGGCACGGCAGCGTGAAAAAAGCCGTGGATTCACTGGAGCAGGGCAGTCTCTAAACGCGGCCCCTGTATTACCCTTTTATAAATTCTGGCATCCTCCCGTAACAATAGATAGAATTATCTACGATAATTTCGTACCTTTCTGTACATCATTCAACCACTACTTAAACACCGGTCTATGAAGTACAGAATTTTACTTACTACCGTTTCTTTATTTAGCATCGCCCTGGCCTCCGCCCAAAAGACGGCTAAGCAAGCCTATGCTATTACAGCAGCCACCAAGGGCTCTTTTGTATGGACAGAAGTGAAGCTGCTCGATCTCAGCACGGGTGAGGTTGTACAATCGATCTACGATAACAAACAAACCGACTTTACGATTACGCAGGCAAGAACAGGTAAGCCCATTGCCATTAAAGATGCCAAAGGAAACATCTCAGATGTTAACCAGCTTCCCTTTAATACTTTTTCTGCAGCCTGCGCCTTTGATAAAAGCCACAACCGTTTATACTTTACCCCCATGGGTATTAACCGCCTGCAGTATATTGATCTGAACGCTAAAACACCCTCCATTGCCTACTTCGACGGGGAAGCATTTGGTGTAGCTACGGACCTGAAGGATGAAGCCAATCACCTCACCCGCATGGCGATAGCAGTCGATGGACAAGGATATGCATTGAGCAATGATGGCAACCACCTCATCAAATTTACCACAGGCCGCAAACCGGTCATTACCGACCTGGGTGCTTTGCAGGATGATCCTGCCAATGGTGGTAACTCCATCCACACCAAACCCACCAGCTGGGGTGGTGATATGATTGCCGATGCATTGGGCAACCTGTATGTGATCAGCGCCAGCCGCTATGTATTCAAAGTAGACATTAGTACCCGCAAGGCTACCTTTGTCACCGTCATCAATGGTATCCCTGCCAGCTTCACCACCAATGGGGCTGCCGTGGTAGCAGATGATAAACTGATCGTCAGCAGTGCCAACTCGGTAGAAGGATATTATGAAGTGGATATGAAAGAATGGAAAGCAACCCTGTTGCCCAATAATGGCAATGTGTACAATGCTTCCGACCTGGGCAATAGTCAGCTGGCTTTTGAAAGCGCCCGCACCACTACCATTCCGGCATTCATTGCAAAGGAGAGAGTAGGGAATGATAAGATAGCCTTGTATCCCAATCCTGTAACGAAAGATATGTTCCGCGTGAGCTTCAATACCGATGCCGGCCGCTATAATATACAACTGGTGGATCTGTCGGGCCGCCTGGTTTCACAGAAGATCGTCAGCATTGGTTATGAAGGGCAGGTAGCAGAAGTAACGTTGCCGGCTAAACTATCCAAAGGCATGTACCTGGTAAAAGTGCTGGACAATACGAAGAAAACAGTATATGCCGATAAACTGATGGTGGCGGCTGATTAGTAGTAGCTGGTAGCCAGTACCAACTGCTTAAAATAATAAACGTCAATGGCCCGCTCCCGCGGGCCATTGACGTTTATTCAAAAAGGCTACATGCAGGCTTTGCCGTTATTGGCTGAATACCTATTTTTAGGAATATATACCTGTAGCCAGTATCCCACCTTCCTCCTTTTGTACCCGATGGAATAAATTAAATGAATGTCTGCTTATGGCAAAAGGAATTGATTTCGAAATAAAAGCGTTGAAGTATCTCCGGTTCTTGTTTGAACACCTGGGTTTTAGGGTGACCGCAGAAAGGCAGCAGGATACCGGCACCCAGAACGGTTTCGACCTAAGGATAAGTTTTTTTGACGACAGCGGAAAGCTGCGGCATTTTTACTTTGAATGTAAGGACTACAATTCTACGCTTTACTGGGATAAACTGCTCACAAAAATAATAGAACTGAATACTTCGCGTCATCAGGTAGACGGTTTTATCGCCATGTCTCCCAATGTAGATCTCAGTAATATACATAGTAATATCAACGAACATCTGCCTACCCTGGTAAAATTCCCCATTGAGTTCTGGACCCCAGGATCATCAGTAAAGGAATACTTTTCCCTAGATGAAGCATTTTATAATTCCATATATGGCCACAAACCTACGGTTACAGATACCGAAAATGAGCACATTCGGCAAAAGCTCCGTGCTGTAGTATTGGAGATGCTCCGGCAAAAGGACCAACTGGCCTTAGCAAATGGGCACACTACTTTACCCAAAGAACTCTCCTCGAAGATTCCCCGAATCCATCAGGATGATATTATAGGCCGGGAAGATGAATTAAAGGACCTGCATACATTATTGTTCAACAACAAACAGGTGGTAGTGGTCAATGGTCTCGGCGGCATTGGAAAAACAACCCTGGCCCAGGCATACCTCAGTAAATATTATAACGACTACCACCATATAGCCTGGGTTTCTCAACTCACCAGCGATATAGCCCATGACATCGTAAACGTAAATGGGCTTGCAGAAAACCTGTCTGTGTCTAAGCAGGACAAAGAAATGAACCAGGTATTTGATGAAATACTCCGGCGGTTAAAAGCATGTTCCGACGGTCCCAACCTACTGATCCTCGACAATGCCGATGAAGCGCTCACCAGGCTCAAAGATATATTGCCTGGCCAGCCTGATTGGCACCTGCTGATCACCTCACGTCATCGTATAGAAAGTTTTTATCCCAAGACGTTGGATTTTTTATCCCCGTCCCAGGCTCTTGCCCTATTCAAAAAACATTGTACGCGCATCAAAAGGGATGAGCAGATAGCAGGACTTTTAAAAGCCATCGACTACCATACCCTTACGATAGAAATACTGGCCAAAACAGCAGAACGGCAAAAGCTGGATTTAGAAACTCTTAAAAGAGCCATTAGTGAGGACCTGCGATCGAATGTATATGTGAATCACAAAGGAGATAAGATAGACAAGGTATTTTCTTATTTGTCCTCCATTTTCAACCTGAGTGGTTTAAATGAAGAAGAAGCCTGGTTGATGAAACAGTTTACCTGTTTACCCGCAGAGTTTCATACATATGATTTGTTACTGGAATTGATTAATCCTTCTGAAGATAAAAAAGAAGCATTTGCAGAGACAATCGAAAGGCTGGTGGAGCTTGGTTGGTTATTAAAGAATACCGGAACCGAGGCTTATAAGATGCATCTTGTGGTAAAGGAAGTTGCCGTCAGGCAGTTGCCACCAACGTTGCAGGATATTGAAGGCTTATTGGGTCATATAACTGGTATTTTAAAAATTGACCAATCTAAAGATAATCCTGTAGACAAATTCCGGTGGATAGCCTATGGCTATGTGTTACTCAATAATTTTCCGGATGATACTGCTGCGGTTATTGCGTTGCTGCAAAACAACTTAGCAATAGTACTTAAAGAATTGGGCGATTATAAAGCGGCTCGGGCTCTGCTGGAGACAGCCATGCGTTCGGATGAGCAAAACTTTGGTCCATTCCACCCCGCCACCGCAATTAGGTATTCGAATCTCGCAATGGTACTTAAAGACTTGGGCGAGTATACCGAGGCACGGGTTTGGCTGGAGAAAGCTATACATTCCGATGAGAAAAGTTTTGGCCCTGATCATCCGATCACTGCATCAAGATATTCAAATCTGGCTATGGTACTTCAAGATTTGGGCGCATATTCTGGTGCGCGGGAATTGCTGGAGAAAGCTATGCATTCCAATGAGCAAAACTTCGGCCCTGATCATCCCAATACAACTAGGTGTTATTCAAATCTGGCAATTGTACTTAACGAATTGGGCGATTATACCAGTGCGAGGGTATTGCTTGAGAAAGCCCTGCATTCCGATGAGCGAAATTTTGGCCCGCTTCATCCCAGCACGGCAGTAAAGTATTCAAATCTGGCAACTGTGCTTCAAGCCTTGGGGGATTATGCCGGTGCGCGGGAATTGCTGGAGAAAGTTTTGCATTCTGCCGAGCAAAACTTCGGTATCAACCATCCCAATACTGCCCGAACCTATTCTAATCTGGCAACCGTGCTTGAAGCCATGGGAGACTATAACGGAGCGCGGGCATTGCTGGAGAAGGCCATGAATTCGGCTGAACAAAACTTTGGCATCAACCACCCTATCACTGCAGGAAGCTATTCGAACCTGGCAGTAGTACTTAAAGGCCTGGGTGATTATACAGCTGCAAGAACTTTGTTGGAGAAAGCAATGTATTCCGATGAACGAAACTTCGGTCTTCTGCATCCCCACACGGCCCGGACCTATTCAAATCTGGCATTGGTGCTTGAAGCCTTGGGTGATTATGCTGAGGCGCAGGTCTTGTTACTGAAAGCGCTTCACTCCGATGAGCAAAATTTCGGCCCTGACCATCCCAACACCGCTACGAGTTACTTGAACCTGGCAGCAGTGATTTACTGCCTCGGCGATTATACACAGGCTTTGGAGTTATCCGGAAAAAGCCTATTAGTTTTCAAAAGAACATTACCACCAAATCATCCTTATATTATCAATGCCCAAAGGATTTATGATTCGATAAAAGTCAAACTTTAATGCCTGCTACCTGCATCAATTAACGATCCTCCTCCATGAAATGCCTCTGGGCTTCGCTAGTTAAATAAGGATAGAACATATGTAGGAATATCCTGCGGTAATGGTCGATTGCCTTAGTACCTTTTAATCTCTCCGTCAGTTCATTGTTGGAGAGCCAGAAATCCGCTACAATAAATATTTGCGTAACCAGCGACTGCAACACGGCTTTAGGAAGGTCTGTCCTGAGTAATCCCGCCGTTTGCAGTTTCTCAAAAAGCAGCAGGAATTCTTTTTCCCGGCGCTTTGTCAACGCTGCATATTCCTTTTTGATCGCTGGAATACGCAGACCGATCTCCACAAAATGCAGGAATATAAAACGGTTCTTGTAAGCCAGCGCAAAGGACTGATCAACATACTCCTTCATTGTATCCAGGTCGATCCGGTCAACCGCTCCCAACCCCTTTACAATCGTATCGAAGTCCATGGCCAGGCGATCGTACAGGCTTTTAATGATCTCATCCGTTTGCTTGAAATGATAATGCAGGTTGCCCGGACTGATTCCCATTTCAGCAGCAATATGCCTGCTGGTGATGGTATTCACCCCCTGCGTGTTATAAAGCTCTAGCGCCACCTGGAGTATGCGTTCCCTGGTATCCATGCTGGCAAATTTAGAACAATTGTTCTAAATAGGAATAATTAGTACATTTGTTCTAAAATAGGGAAGTATGAACCATGAGTTAAGTGATCCGGAGAGAAAAAATACATCCTTGTACCAGCAATTAAGAAATAATATTCTCCCACTAAAGCCCACCGATTCTGCATCGGGAAGAGTGCTTAAGCAAAGCGCCTTTTATTTATTCCTTGTCATGTTGGTGCTGATCACCGGGGTAGTGGCACTGGCCATCACTTTTGTATTGTGAGATGAAAAAACTATTTGATCCGTACTTTATCAGTTACTGCCTGGCATGGGGCTTCATACATGCCTGCCGGTATGCTAAACAGCCTGTCCCCCTGCTCAATGACCACCTGACTGATCTGATAGCCGTACCCGTCATGGCCCACCTTGCCCTGATTTTTACACGCAGGTATATTGTCAGGAACAACCATTATACCTATCCCTTCGCCTACCTGCTTTTTATCGCCCTGTATATCTCCATCATTTTTGAAGTGATCATGCCCCGCATTTCCCCTGCCTATACAGCCGATGGTTGGGATATAGTAGCCTATTTCAGCGGAAGTGTTTTTTATTATTGCTTTCATCAAATGGCAAAGGTTACCTCTACGCTGCAGCTTTCTCATGACCTATAATAGTCGAAGGTAGTCGTATTAGGCAATCTTAGCAGATTCCGGCCAAAAGCTACCACCTGAATTTGCACACATTTTAATTCGTAGTACGTTTGTTGGGTAATATTGGCCGCATTGTAAGGGAAGCTGAAGGGTAGTAGAAGGGTAGTAATAGGGTAGTAGAAGGGTACTCTAAGGGTGCTAATAGCGTTTTCCATTAAAACTGCCTTTTTTACTAAAAACGGAAGGGCAGCTGGCGCCCCTGCCCAAACCTAAACAAATCCGTGAAATCTAAAATAATCTATAAATCAGCGATAATTATTTGGAAACCCCCTGCCGGAAAATGTAAATTGTACCATGCACGAGATTGAACCATTTTATAACTGGCGCCACATTTATACCAGTGAGCAGGATGAACGGTCTCCCTTCTTTGGGAGAGTGTATTCGGAATTTACCTATACCCAGGTCATTTACAACTACTATATCCATCCCCAGTGGGATGATTTTGGTTCCCGTACCCTGTACCTGAAAGTATTGATGGCAGATTATGAAGAACATTATGCGATCATCGAGTTGATTGGCGAGTGGAATGATGCCATTGAGAATGATATTATGGAACTGAAGCGGGAAGTAACAGATGTCTTCTTTAGCATGGGGATTACCAAATTCATTTTAATAGGAGAGAACGTTTTAAACTTTCATAGCGGTGACAAGGATTACTACCAGGAATGGTTTGATGAAGTGACAGACGAGAACGGATGGGTGGTGATCCTGAATATGCCGGAGCAGACGCAACATGATTTTAAAAGGGCCAAACTGAACCGTTATGTGGAGCTGATGCAACTGGATAACTGGCGCACTTACAGGCCTTTTCACCTGTTTAAAAAGATTGACGAAGACATACAAAAACGGCTGGAATAGCCACTGGGAGCGGGTTTTTAAGAGAAAAGACCCATTTGGACGTCGTAATTACCCCGTAAAAAAAGAATTTTGTTTTTCACGATTACTAACTATTTTTGATCCGATGTTAAAGGCAAAAGCATACCGTTATTTTTACTTTTATTTTTTCTTCTACTTTACAAGTAGGCCGGGAGTGCTTTTGTTGACAACCAAATAGAACTAATAAAATCAACATAAGGATCCCGGCCAAAAGGCCGGGATTTTTTTTATCCCCTGCCCCTAAAGGGCTATTATAATTTTCCCCTTCAGGGGCAGGGGCAAAAAACAAGTAATGGAACAACAGCGACAATTGGACCCCCTGAACAGCAGTTCTTCTCCCAAAGCGGCAGGTAAAGGCGTTCGTGTATCGATCCAAGGTTATGAAGGCAGCTTTCACCAGGTAGCAGCGCAACAGTTTTTCGGGGCAGCCGTAGAAGTGATTCCCTGTGCTACCTTCCGGGAGGTGGTAAAAATTGCCGCCAATAAAAAAGAAAGTGAGGGAGGTGTGATGGCCATCGAGAACTCAATCGCAGGCAGCATCCTTCCCAACTATAACCTGTTGCAGAAAAGTAACCTTAAGATAATAGGAGAGATCTATCTTCCCATCAAGCAACAACTACTGGTGAACCCCGGTGTAAAGCTGGAAGATATCCGCGAAGTGCATTCGCATCATATGGCCATCCAGCAATGCCTTGAGTTCCTGGATAAATATGATTGGAAGCTGGTGGAAACAGAAGATACGGCGCTTAGCGCCAAACTCCTGCACCAGCACAGAAGCAAGCACACAGCTGCCATTGCCAGCAAACTGGCGGCAGATCTTTTTGAACTGGAAGTGCTGGCGCCCAATATCCATACCATGAAAAGTAATTATACACGGTTCCTGGTATTACAACCTGAAGGAGTAGCACAACCCATAGCTGATGCCAATAAAGCATCGGTGAATTTTCACACAGACCACTCCCGGGGAAGCCTGGCCAGGGTACTGTCGAAAATTGCAGAGGGTGGCATCAACCTCAGTAAGCTGCAAAGTTTCCCCATTCCCGGTAGTGACTGGGAATACAGCTTTCATGCAGATATGGAATTTGATGCATTGGAACAATTCAATACAGTGATTGATCATATTAAACCGATCACAGCAGAGCTGAAGATCTACGGCGTATACAAAAACGGCAAATAAGCTTTATGAACATAGCTACATCAAAGAGATTAGAAGGCATTGGTGAATACTACTTCTCGCAAAAACTACGGGAGATAGATGAATTGAACAAGCAGGGTAAGCAGATCATCAACCTGGGCATCGGCAGTCCCGACCTGCCGCCACATCCGGAGGTGATCAAAACCCTGCAGGAAGAAGCCGCCAGGCCCAATGTTCATGCTTATCAAAGCTATAAAGGCTCACCGGTATTACGCAAAGCGGTGGCCGATTGGTACAGTAAATGGTACGATGTAACACTCAATCCGGATACAGAGATACTACCGCTGCTCGGTAGCAAGGAAGGTATCATGCATATTTGCATGACCTACCTCAACAAAGGAGATAAAGTTCTGGTGCCCAATCCCGGCTATCCCACTTACAGAAGTGCGGTGAAGCTGGCAGGAGGGGAGTGCATAGATTACGAACTGAAAGAAGAAAATAGCTGGTACCCCGATTTTGATCAACTGGAAAATATAGTAGGTTCTTCCCTGGGCTATAAGCTGATGTGGGTGAACTACCCGCATATGCCTACCGGGCGATTGCCGGAGAAGGCCTTGTTTGAAAAACTGGTGGCATTTGGTAAGAAACATAACATTTTGATCTGCCATGATAATCCATACAGTTTTATTCTCAATGATAGCCCGATGAGTATACTCAGTGTGGAAGGGGCCAAAGAGGTTGTGTTAGAGTTGAACTCATTGAGTAAATCACAGAACATGGCAGGCTGGCGTATCGGTACTTTGGTGGGTGCCAAAGAGCGGATCGATGAAGTGTTGCGGTTTAAAAGCAATATGGACAGTGGCATGTTCCTGCCCCTGCAGCTGGCTGCCGCCAAAGCCCTGGGACTGGGTAAGGATTGGTATGAAAGTGTGAACGCTGTATATGCAGCCAGAAGAAAGAAAGTATATGAACTGCTCGACCTGCTGAACTGTGTGTATGATAAAAGCCAGGCGGGTATGTTTGTATGGGCTAAGATTCCCGCAGGATACAAAAATGGTTTTGCCCTCAGCGATGAGATATTGTACAATGCCAATGTATTCATTACACCAGGCGGCATATTTGGCAGTGCAGGTGATCAATACATTCGGGTGAGCTTGTGCAGTCCGGAAGAGAAACTGGGCGAAAGCATCAAACGGGTAAATGAATTATTCTTACAGGTAAAAGACAAATAGAAGATGTTTAATACGGTTACCATCGTCGGCGTAGGGTTGATCAGTGGCTCTTTCAGCCTGGCGCTGAAGGAAAAAGGACTTGCCAAAAAAGTAATTGGCGTAAGCCGCACCGCCGCCAGCGCACAAAAGGCCCTGGACCTGGGGCTCATTGATGAAGCACTGCCATTGGAGGAAGCCATCCCGCAAAGCGACCTCATCTATGTGGCGATCCCGGTGGATGTGACCATTCCGGTCATGAAGCAGATAATGGACCTGGTAACAGACAAGCAAATAGTGGCGGATGCTGGGTCTACCAAACACGCTTTGTGCAAATCCCTGAATGACCATCCCATGCGCCGGCAATTTGTAGCTACGCACCCTATGTGGGGTACGGAATACAGTGGCCCCGAAGCGGCGGTAAGGGATGCCTTTGTGGGCAGGGCCTGTGTGATTTGCGAAAAAGAGAAAAGCGATCCGGTAGCCGTGGAAAAGATAGAGCAGGTGTACCGTGAACTGGGCATGCATATGATTTACATGGATGCAGACAGCCATGATACCCACGCTGCCTATATTAGCCATATTTCACATATTACCTCTTTTGCCCTTGCCAATACGGTTTTGGAGAAAGAAAGGGAAGAAAATACCATTTTTGAGCTGGCAGGTGGCGGTTTTGAAAGCACAGTGAGGTTGGCCAAGAGTAATCCCGCTATGTGGGTGCCTATTTTCATGCAAAACCGTGAAAATGTGCTGGATGTACTGAATGAGCATATTAGCCAGCTTCGGAAATTCAAGGCATGCCTGGAAAAAGAGAACTATGAGTACCTGCAGGAGTTGATAGAAAATGCTAATAAGATAAAACGGATTATAAAGTAAGTCAAGCAATTAGAGGTAAGAAAAAATGGTTATGACACCTTATTGGGGCATCAGAATGAATGGATTAGGCTAAGGCGGGCAATAGTAGTACCTTTGCGCAAATTTTAATTGTTATGATGACTTTCGCTGAGTTGGGTTTGGATGCGAAATTGGTACAGGCTACCGACGCATTAGGCTATAAAAACCCAACACCTATACAGGAAAAGGCTATTCCTGTTCTTTTAAGTGGAACTAAGGACCTGGTAGGTCTGGCGCAGACTGGTACCGGGAAAACAGCGGCCTTTGGCCTGCCTCTGTTGCACCTGATCGATGAGGGACAAAAGTTCCCACAGGCATTGATCGTGTGCCCTACGAGAGAGCTTTGTCTCCAGATTGTAAGTGAAATGGAGCTTTTTAAGAAATTCCAGACCGGTATGCATGTCGTGGCTGTTTATGGCGGTACATCGATCGGTCAGCAGATACGGGACCTGAAAAGAGGCGTACAGATTGTGGTGGCAACTCCCGGCCGTTTAATTGATCTTATTGAGCGCAAAGCGATCAATTTAGAACAAATTAAATATGTAGTTCTTGACGAGGCGGATGAAATGCTGAACATGGGTTTTAAGGATGATATTGAGTTCATCCTGCAGAATACGCCCAACCGTCAAAGCACCTGGTTATTCAGTGCTACCATGCCTCCGGAAATACGCCGGATCAGCAAGAAGTACCTGAAAGAGCCCATGGAGATCACGGTAGGTAAGACCAACACGGCTAATAAAAGTATTGACCACCAGTATTATGTTACCAGTGCACAACACCGGTACCAGACACTGAAAAGGCTGATAGATTTTAACCCGGGTATTTATGGCATCATTTTTACCCGTACCAAGGCCGACGCGCAGGACATAGCAGAGAAGCTTACGCGGGAAGGATATGATATTGATGCTTTGCATGGCGACCTGACACAGCAGCAACGTGATAAAGTGATGGGTGAGTTCAGGGATAAGACCTTACAGCTCTTAATAGCTACAGATGTGGCAGCCAGGGGTATCGACGTAGCAGGTATCACACACGTGATCAACTACGAGTTGCCCGATGATGTGGAAGTGTACACACACAGAAGCGGTCGTACAGGCCGGGCGGGGAATACCGGTGTATGTATGTCCATCATCCACATCCGTGAAATGGGAAAGATGAAGCATATCCAAAGCATCGTACAGGTGCCTTTTCATAAGATGGATATCCCAGGTGGTAAGGATGTGTGCCGCAAGCAGTTCTTCCACTTCATGGAAAAGCTGTTACAAGCCGATATCAGCCATGGTGATTATGAAAGCTATGTGCCGATGCTGGAAGAAAAGTTTGCCGATGTGAGCAAGGAAGAAGTACTGAAGCGTGTAGCTGCTATGGAGTTCGACAGGTTTTTGAAGTATTATGAAAATGCGGAAGACCTGAACATTTACGAACAACGCAGGGAACGTTTTGAGCGGGGTGCCACTATAGACAGAAGAGGCGGTGACCGTGAAAGAATGCCAGGCCGTGACACCCGAGGAAGGCAGTTTGGAAGTGCGGGCGCGGGTGCAACTGGTAATGGCGGAGGCGGAGATTTCGCCCGGCTGTTTGTGAACCTGGGTACCAAAGATGGTTTTTACAAAGCGAGTTTCTTACAGTTTATCCTTGATATGAGCGATTTGCGCAAAGAAGTGCTTGGAAGGATAGACATGAAGGAAATGAACAGCTGGATCGAGATCGATAAAAGAGCGGCTAAACAAATGATAGCAGCCATCGACGGAAAGAATTACAAAGGAAGAAGGATCAGGATGAATGATGCCGATAGCAGGCGATAGTTACTGTTTGCAGGTCCAGGTTACTGGTTGGTCAACTGCACGATTTCTATCAACCTGTTTGTCACCGGCTCAAGATCCGGCCATCTGTAACGGACAACCTGTAAATAAATAAGTAACATATCAACTTAACATATGCAAGCAATCGACACAAACACCATGAAAGAACTTGTGCAAAGCAAGTGGAATAAACGTCCTTTAATCATATCGGGGCCCTGCAGTGCGGAAACGGAAGAGCAGGTGATGGAAACAGCCCAAAGGCTGGCTGCAACCGGCAAGGTAGATCTGCTGCGTGCAGGCATCTGGAAACCCCGTACAAGACCAGGCAGCTTTGAAGGCATTGGCACCAAAGGCCTGCCCTGGATGCAACAAGCAAAAAAAGCGACCGGTTTACCCATTACAATAGAAGTAGCTACCGGCAAGCAGGTAGAAGATGCCCTTCACTTTGATGTGGATGTATTATGGATAGGCGCCCGTACCACGGTAAACCCCTTCAGCGTGCAGGAAGTAGCCGATGCGCTGCGTGGGGTGGATGTTCCCGTACTGATCAAGAACCCGATCAATCCCGACCTGGAACTGTGGATTGGTGCAGTGGAAAGGGTAGCCAAAGCCGGCATCAAACAAATTGGATTGATACACCGTGGCTTCAGCGCTTACGGCAATACAGAATACCGCAATGCTCCCATGTGGCACCTGGCCATTGAAATGAAAAGGCGCAATCCTGGTATGATGATGATCAACGATCCTTCTCATATTTGCGGTCGCCGCGATATCCTGATGGATGTGGCGCAGAAAGCCATTGACCTCGACTTTGATGGTCTGATCATTGAAAGCCATATCGACCCCGACAATGCCTGGAGTGATGCCAAACAGCAGATAACACCAGAGCGTTTGTCTGAAATGTTGAGTGAGATCGTATGGCGTAAAGAAGACAGCAACTCCGAAGAATTTCACCTGGCCCTGGAAAAATTGCGTCAACAGATCAATCACCTCGATGATGAACTGATGCAGATCATTGGTCAGCGTATGAAGGTGGCAGAAAAGATCGGTGAATACAAGAAGAACAACGACATCACCATCCTGCAAACCAATCGCTGGAATGAGATACTGGAAAGGGCCTTCAAGAAAGGCGACAAGCTCGGCCTCTCCAAAGAATTTATTACCAAGTATTTTGATGCAGTGCACATGGAAAGTATCAACCACCAGAATAAGATCATGAATTCTTAGGATGGTTTATTAGGTTGTCACCCTGAGCTTGTCGAAGGGTTTTCAAGACGGTTTCGACAGGCTCAACCTGACATCCTCTAAGTGGTTGGTAAGCGCTCACAAATAGTATACGCATGATAAATAACCAGAATAAGGTTTATCTGTTTGTCCATATTATCTGGAGCGTGCAAAACCGTGAGCCTTTGCTTACAAAGCCCATCCGAACCATCTTGTTTTCCCATATGCAGAAACGTGCCGGGGAAAAGGGTATCAATGTGTTGGCAGTGAATGGTGTGGAAGATCATGTGCACACCTTGATACAATTGCACCCGGCGCAAAATCTCTCTCAGGTGGTTAAAAGCATCCGCACGGATGCTTCGGAATGGATCAACGAAACAAAACTCGTTCCCAATCCATTCCAGTGGGAAGAGGCTTATGCCGCTTTATCTGTAAATCCCAGCACGCTCAAACAGGTGGAGGATTTCTTAGGCAGGCAGGAAGAATACCATAAGACAAAGACCCTGGAAAGCGAACTGGAAGTATTTGATAAGATCCAACTTTAGATCGATCAGGAATGCAAAAGAAAACGTATCAGTTTACCGCTAAGAAGGTTGACTATTATTTCGATGCTGATTTCTCTTATCTCACCAGGCTCATTGATAAGGAGCATACAGTATTGGTTACCGACGAAAACATTTTTCGCGCACAGGCCAAAAAATTCAAAGGCTGGCATACCATTGTCCTGAAACCTGGGGAGCAGCATAAAGTACAGGCTACTGCCAATAGTGTTATAGAACAACTGATTGCCCATGGGGCCGATCGCAAAACTGTGCTGATTGGCATCGGTGGCGGTGTGATCACCGACCTAACCGGCTATGTAGCTTCCGTGTACATGCGTGGCTTGAAGGTGGGTTTTGTGCCCACTACCATCTTAGCGATGGTAGATGCTTCCATTGGTGGCAAGAACGGCATTGATGTAGGTGTGTACAAGAACCTGGTAGGTACGATCCGGCAGCCGGACTTCCTGTTGTATGATTATAGTTTCCTGAAGTCATTGCCCGATATAGAATGGATCAATGGCTTTGCCGAGATCATCAAACACAGCTGTATTAAAGATGCTCCTTTGTTCAGGGAGCTGGAGAAGAACAAACTGAAATATTACCAGAAAGATAAAGCCGCCCTTGGTAAACTGATCCGCCGCAATGCGGTGATCAAATCGACTGTTGTTGAAAAGGATGAGTTTGAACAGGGAGAACGCAGGTTGTTGAACTTTGGTCATACACTGGGCCATGCTATTGAAAACATGTACGCTTTGTCCCACGGACAGGCCATCTCCATTGGCATGGTAGCTGCCTGCAGCATTTCTGCGCAACTGGTAAAATTCAAAGACAGTGAAAAGGTGATCAAGGTACTGGCGCAGTATGGCCTGCCTGTACATACTGATTTTGACAGGAAGAAAGCATTCGACATATTGAAGATGGACAAGAAGCGGGAGAAGAAAGATATGAATTATGTGTTGCTGGAAAAGATAGGCAAAGGGGTAGTGAAGTCTATTCCTATGGATCAATTAGAAAAAATAATTGTAAACAACTAAACTGTCGTCCTGAGCTTGTCGAAGGGCTGTCGAAGCCGAAAGACCCTTCGACAAGCTCAGGGTGACAAATGGGTTTTAAGATATGATCGCGACTATTCAGCCATCCGGTATACAGGGTACCATTCAGGCGCCCACCTCCAAAAGCTCCATGCAAAGGGCTTGTGCGGCGGCATTGCTCACCAAAGGAGTGACCATCATTAAGAATCCTGGCAACTCCAATGACGACAGGGCCGCACTGGGTGTTATTCGTGGATTGGGCGCTTATGTAGAGCAATTACCCGATGGCTCTCTGAAGATCACCAGCAATGGGGTTAATCCTGATGCCGGTGAAGTAAACTGTGGCGAAAGTGGTTTGGGTATCCGGATGTTTACTCCCCTGGTAGCCCTGAGCAATAAAACGATCACCATCAACGGCGAAGGCAGCCTGCTTACCCGGCCGATGGATTTCTTTGATACGGTATTGCCGCAACTGGGTGTGGAGATCGTTTCCAACAAAGGCAAGTTGCCTTTGCAGGTAAAAGGACCTTTAAAGCCTGCAGCTATTGAGGTAGACGGTTCATTGAGTTCTCAATTCCTCACGGGTTTGTTGTTTGCTTACGCAGCATCCGGCGCGAGTGATGTAGCCCTCACTGTAAAAGATTTAAAGAGCAAGCCTTATATAGACCTTACGCTCCAGGTAATGAAACACTTTGGCTGGGATGTAGAGAACAGGAATTATGAAGAGTTCTATTTTGCTGAAGCAGTGGTCGATCAATCATCCTCTTTGCCTGTTAACTACACCGTAGAAGGCGACTGGAGTGGCGCAGCCTTCTTATTGGTAGCAGGCGCCATTGCAGGCAATATCACGGTAAAAGGACTGGATGTATTTTCTACACAGGCCGATAAAGCGATCCTGCAGGCATTGATGAGTTGTGAAGCAAAACTCTCTGTGCAGGCAGAGCAAATTGAGATAGGACCTGCCCCATTGAAAGCTTTTCATTTTAATGCTACGGAATGCCCTGACCTGTTTCCCCCACTAGTGGCATTGGCTTCTTATTGTGAAGGCAAAACAGTTATTGAAGGAGCCTCCCGTCTTACGCATAAAGAGAGCAATCGTGCTTTGACACTGCAGCAGGAGTTTGGTAAAATGGGCATACAGATCGATCTGCAGGATGATCTGATGATCATTCATGGCGGAACGGGCGTGAAAGGGGCTTCTACGCATTCTCACCACGATCACCGTATTGCCATGGCCTGCGCAGTAGCAGGGTTAAAAGCTACCGGCGCCACCACCATTGAGGAAGCGCAGGCAATCAACAAATCATACCCGGATTTTTATAAGCATATTGAGCAATTGGGCGCAGCAGTGCAGATTACAGAGGCAAAATCATTTACTTAAGTTGTCGGCCTGAGCCTGTCGAAGGCGGCTTCGATAAACTCGGCGTGACATTTCGTGTTACGTAAACGATATAAACAAAAGGCATGAACAGTTTTGGCAGAATATTCAGGGTTACCATCTTTGGTGAATCGCATGGTGAAAGTGTAGGCGTCAATATTGATGGCTGCCCTGCCGGCCTTCCTTTGACTGTAGAGGATTTTATGACGGATATTGAGCGTCGCAAGGGGGGCATGCAAAAAGGCACCACACCGCGCAAGGAAGATGATATTCCCATCTTTAAAACAGGCGTATTCAACAATAAGACCACGGGAGCTCCGATTACGATATTATTTGACAATAAGAATACCCGCTCCGGCGATTATGAGAAACAAAGAGCTGTACCGCGTCCGGGACATGCTGATTTTGTAGCCCATGAGAAATTTGGAGGCTTTGAGGATTTCAGGGGAGGCGGTCACTTCAGTGGCAGGCTTACAGTTTGTCTGGTAGCAGCCGGTGTGATAGCCAAAAAACTATTGGCACTTCAGCAGAGTGAAGTAAAAGCGACTATCCTGGAGATTGGCGGAGAAGCAGACCTGGACAAAGGATTGCAAAAAGCCATCGATGCCAAAGATACCATTGGTGGTATTGTAGAATGCCGTGTAAACGGATTGCCTATTGGCTTGGGAGAGCCTTTTTTTGATTCAGTAGAATCTGTATTGGGCCATGCTGTGTTCGCGATCCCTGCAGTAAGAGGTATTGAATTTGGGACAGGCTTTGCAGCCGCCCGCATGTTTGGCAGCGATCACAATGATGCGATTGAAAATAATACAGGGAAAACCCGCACCAACCATGCCGGTGGAATAGTAGGAGGCATTACCAACAGCAATGAGCTGGTATTTCGTATCGCTATCAAACCCACTTCTTCTACGCCTAAAGAGCAGGTAACATTAAACTGGGAAACCGGTGAACAGGAAACCTTTTCCGTGAAAGGACGCCATGATCTGTGTATCGCCCTTCGGGTGCCGGTAGTGCTGGAAGCGGTGACTGCCTTTGTAATGGCAGACCTGTATATGCTGCAGCAACACATCAAAAGAATCATATAGTATCATGGCAACCATTTATCATATCACCACGCAGGCCGAATGGGATGCAGCCTCCCGGTCGGGTATGTATGAAGCTGCTTCCTTGAAGAATGAAGGCTTTATTCACTGCTCACAGGAAGAACAGATACCTGGCGTACTGGAACGTTATTTCAAAGGGAAAACAACCCTGGTAAAGCTGGTGATTGATACGGACAAGCTAACCAGCCGTTGGCTTTATGAATGGTCACCCTCTATAGCCGATACATTTCCGCATATTTATGGACCTATCAATACAGCAGCAGTAATAGCTGTGGAGCCTATTTAACGGGTTTTCGCAGGGCGGCAAAAGAGATATCCAACACCTCATAATTTTTATCGTTGGGCCAATAATAATGCCACCATTCCGTTTCAAGGGGAGTAAAACCGTGCTTTTGCATCATGGATTTCAATAGTGCCCGGTTTTTAAGCACTGCCTCTGGCAGGCCGGTAAAGTTCTGGTGTGCTGTATCCGTGAAATTGTCAAACCCGGTTCCCATATCCAGTTCCTGGCCCGTTTTTAGATCAACAATGGTGAGGTCTACGGCCAGTCCGCGGTTATGGCCCGATCCTTTGGAGGGATTGGCTACATAGCGCTCATCTTTTACCAACTCCCAAAAGCTCACCGTAACGGAATAGGGACGGTAAGCATCAAATATTTTTAGTCCATAGCCTTGGCTACTCAGCTCTTTCTGTACTTCAGCCAGCGCCTGAGCGGCAGGCGCCCTTAAAAAAGTATGACGGGTAGGAGGGGTATACATCTGGCGGTGCATGAAGTTGTTGGCAGTGGCATAGCGGAGGTCGTAACGAACAGCTGGCAACAGGGTTCGCAGTTCAACCATCCTTTTGGATGAATCGGCCTTTACTTGTGTACGATAAGCAGGTAAGTTGTCAATAACTGCTACTCCGTAGCGTTTTATATCAGTTTCCTGTGCAGTAAGCCTTTCTCGGCAGAAAAAAATTAACATCAACAATAGTAAAATATTACGCTGAAGTGCTATTTTGTATATCATTGCAACTGGTTGATGCTTAAATCCATCTCTGTTGAAAGATACAAACTTTTGCACTGATCAATTAAGTCAAACAATGAATAAAAGTACGTATGCGGGCATGATGGGTTGTTGTATGGCAATCTGCTTACTCTCCCTCCTGGCCTGTAATATGGCAACGGTGAAACCTCCGGAAAAAGAAGTGGTAGAAGTGCAGGAGAAGTTTGAAGTACGGGTAAGCGATAACCTTAAGAAAGCCCTTACTTTCATCATGGATAATAAGGGGCGGCTCAATGATACGGTGCTGTTGGCCAATGACTCCCTGGTATATAGCCTGTATGAAAAGGAAAACTACCAACCACTCTGGTGCGCACAGGAAAACTGGTCGGCCCTGGGCGATTCCCTCTATACTTTTATTGAACGATCCAAAGAATACGGTTTATTTCCTTCTGATTATCATTTTAAGGCGCTCGCAGGCATCCGTGCAAAGATGGCTACCGATTCGGGTGCGCGCAGGGATGCTGCTTTATGGTCCCGTGCGGACCTGATGCTGACAGATGCCTTCTTCCTTACGGCCCGGCATCTTAAGTTGGGACACCTGGAAAAAGACAGCGTCACTTTACGGAATGATTCTGCACTGAATAATGATTTCTATACGCAGGTTTTCCACCTCATGCGGCATACCAACAATGTGACTGCCACTTTTCATGACCTGGAACCTAAGCATGCCAGGTACGATTCATTGAAGATCGGGTTGAAGTTTTTTCTGGATTCTATCCAGACATTCAGGAGGTATACTTACGTCAATTATCCCAATAAAGATTCTGCAGCATTACGCAATGCTTTGCAAAGACGCCTGTTTGAAGAAGATTTCCTGACATCTGCTACTGCGCTCATCGACACAGCCGCCTGGCGGCAGGCTATTATGAGCTACCAAACAGGAAAAGGGCTCAAGCCTACAGGAAAGATCAATGAAAACACAGCCAACAGCCTTAATAATACGGACTGGGAGAAATTCAAGCGGGTAGCGATTAATCTCGATCGCTACAAGATGCTGCCGGACACATTGCCCCTGACCTATATATGGGTCAACCTGCCATCTTTCTACATGCAGGTTATGAATATGGATACTGTGGCTTTGGAGTCGAGGATCATTGTGGGCCAGCCCAAAACCAGGACCCCACTGCTCACCTCCAACGTATCCAATTTTATTATCTATCCCCAATGGACAGTTCCTTACAGTATCATATTCAAGGAAATGCTGCCCAAGATTCAGAAGAATGTAGAATACCTCAATAAGGAGAACCTGATGGTGGTTGATAAAAATGATAGTATCATCGACCCCTATACGATAGATTGGAGCAAGCTTAGTAAGAGGTATTTCCCTTACCTGCTGAAGCAGCGCCAGGGAGATGACAATTCATTGGGCGTATTGAAATTCAACTTTGCGAATAAGTACAGTGTATACCTGCATGATACCAATGTGCGCTGGATGTTCAGTCGTGCCAATAGGGCATTAAGCCATGGTTGCGTACGGGTGAAGGAATTTCTGAAACTGGCAGACTTCCTGGTGCGGGACGATACGCTAAAGTATCGCCCGGATACGCTCAGGAACTGGATATCCCGCCAGGAGAAACACATCGTATCTGGCTTCCACCGGGTACCCATCTATATACGCTACTTTACCTGTGAGGGAAAGAATGGCAAACTCAGGATCTATGACGATATATATGCAGAGGATAAAGTGCTGAGGGAGCGGTATTTCGCCGACAAATCTATCCTTTAAATAATCCCCTATATCCAATGAAGAAACGTATTCTGTATGCTTTACTGCTTACCGGAACGCCCGCCATGGTGCTTGCCCAGGAAAAAAAAGACAGTATCGTGCTCACCCGAAGCAAGAACGTGGCCAGGGTCCAGTACGGCGTAGCCAGCTTTTACCACAACAAATTCGAAGGGCGGAAAACTGCCAACGGAGAGATATTTAGCCAGAAAGGCATGACAGCTGCCAGTAACACCCATCCGCTCAACTGCTGGGTAAGGGTAACCAATAGCCGCAATAAGAAAAGTGTAATTCTTCGTATAACGGACCGCATGCATCCTAAAAATCCCCGTTTAATTGATTTAAGTCGTGCCGCCGCAGCCAATTTAGGCTATACCGGGAGAGGGCTGACACGTGTAAAGGTGGAGTACCTGGGCAGACAAAAGCCAGCCAGCACAAGCGATAATGAAGATAATAAATAATTTCTAGATTTAATTTGTACCTGCTACATTTGCTCATTAGCGAACCAAACTGCATGGTTTATGAAGAAAATCTCAGGCATGGTGCTGGCCTTGCTACTTCTGCACACGATTGCTCTTTGCCAGGATGAAGACTACATACAGAATCCTACTTTGGGCGTTCACTTTATCTTTAATGACTTTAGATCTGCTCAGGCTATCCGTTCTACATCCTTAGGTGCCGCATTGCGCAACAAGCAATTCGGAAAGGTCAAGGAAATGTCCCCCGGCTTAGCCATCAACTACATTCACGGTCTTTCCCCCAGTTTTGATTTTACGGGTACACTTGCAGGTTCCATTCTTGACTATTCCTTTAAGGATGGATCTACTGCGGGTAAGGATAACCTTTTGCTGGAAGTAGATGCCTCTATCCGGGGTAAAATGTTCAGCAATAAATATGTTGTATCTCCCTATTTCCAAATTGGCGTAGGTGGCTCAAAATACAAAGGATACTGGGGAGCTTTTATACCTGCTGGCCTGGGCTTACAGGTGAACCTTTTTGATGAAGCTTTCCTGCTGATCAATTCCCAGTACCGCATTGGCATAACCGAACAGGTCAGCAACCATTTTTTTTATAGCATCGGCCTGGCTGGTGTGATCGGTAAAAGAAAGACTGCATCTAAAATAACTCAATAATAAAGGAGTTAACTTTGATCGCTTACGTTCCCAGGCATCTTTTATACAATTGGATCGTATTCTCATATCCCAGATAGAGGGCATCTGCAATCAAAGCGTGACCTATTGATACTTCCAGCAGCCCGGGCGTATGTTGGGCAAAATAAGCCAGGTTTTGAAGGTCCAGATCGTGTCCGGCATTGATACCCAACCCCAGTTCATTAGCCCGGATAGCTGCCGTTCTGTAAGGCTCTATGGCCTTTTCCTTATTGATGAGGTATTCACGGGCATATCCTTCCGTATAGAGCTCAATCCGGTCTGTACCCGTATCTGCTGCCCCATTGATCATTTCTATGACCGGATCTACAAAAATGGATACCCTGATGCCGGCCGAGCGGAATACCTGTATGGTTTCACGCAGGTATTGAGCATGGGCGATCGTATCCCAACCATGGTCGGAAGTCAATTGGCCCTCTGCATCCGGCACCAGCGTTACCTGGTGTGGTTTCACTTCCAGTACGAGGTCGATGAACTTTTGTTCCCGGCAATTGCCTTCAATATTAAACTCCGTGGTGATGATCTTCTTAATGTCCCGTGCATCCTGGTAACGGATATGCCGTTCATCAGGCCGGGGATGTATGGTTACACCATCGGCGCCAAAGAGCTGGGCATCGATGGCTGCCTTTACTACATCCGGATTATTACCGCCACGACTGTTGCGCAGGGTGGCAAACTTATTAATGTTTACGCTTAACTTGGTCATACACAAAATTAGAAGTTTCCCGGGTACTATCCATGAAACGAAAAAAGGCCATCCCGAACTCCGGGACAGCCTTCTTCATGGGGGCGCAGGGATCACAAATGCGCTAAGTTTTCTTTGGTCACGTTCGTACTATATAAAAGTTTACCCTCGTTATCGATCATGTCGAGGTGATAAGTTCCTTCTGACAGAGAATTGATCTCATTGATGCTGGTTACATTGGTACCCTTTACCAGGAACCAGCTGAACATCTTTACAATATGCCCTTCTGTATCATACATCCGCACTATCGTATGGCGGCTTTGTTCGCTGGTTACATCCAGGGTGATGGCCGTAAAAAACGGATTCGGGCGAACAAGGACTTTTGTTATCACAATATTCTTTTTTTCTTGGTTGTGGGCATTGTTTGAGGTACTACCCACCGGCGCATCCGGTAAAAGACGATTCAATTGTCGTTGAATGGCCAGTTGCTGCTCTGCTTTCTGTACTTCTGTGCCGGTGTTGATATTGTGTTTCACTTGATAAGGGATTTGTACCCTACATTACCAATCCGGTGCCGGTTTTGGCACGCGCTGAAAATCATCGGGTTAGTGGAATTTGGGCAGGTATTCTTTTCCCACAGAGGGAATTAAAATCTTGCTTTTGGGAATAAAACAGACCCCGGGGTTGCAATAAGATGGAAGGCAACGAGGCATCAAAGCAAAAAGGCAGCGAGTGAATACGACTTATTGGCTGGCGACATAGCACCTGCTGCCTTTTACTCGATGGCTTGTTGCCTCGGTGCCTCAAGTGCCTTTCTTAGAACCGCGCAACCAGTTTTAGGTTCAATAACCGGGGGGTAAGCCGGTTGGGCATGGCAAAAGTGGCATTGGAAAAATCCTTGATCAGCAGGTAGGAGATCGTATTATCCCGGTCTATCAGGTTAAAGACCTCCAGGGTAGCCCAAATATTCTCAAAATTGCGGAAGGGGCTATGGCTCCTGCGGTTGCTTTTCTCGCTGTCCAGCAAGAGCGCGCTGAAGCCAATATCTATCCGCATATAAGGCTCAATGATCAGGGCATTGCGGTATTTAATACTGTTGGGGATATTATAAGGCAGGTTACTGCCATACAGGAAGTTCAGGTATACTTTAAAGTTCTTATTGGTAGAAAGGTAATCCTGCAGGAACATGCCAAAGGTGAGCAAGCGGTCACTGGGACGGCGCAGCCAGCCACCTTCCTTCAGGGTACTGTCAATGGGCGTGTTCAGCGAATCCAGTTTGTAATCATAGTAGGTATCCTTGTCCAGGTCTTCGCGGGTGCGCATAAAACCGATACTGATCCAGCTTTCTGCATCCTTCACCAGTTCTCCAAACAGGCGCATTTCCAGACCGGTTGCATATGCCCTGGCCCTGTTCTCTCCAAAATAGCGCAGGCGCACATTGTCTATATCATACGGCACCACATCCCACATATGCTTGTAATACGCTTCTGCGGTAAAGCGGAAAGGCCTTGCTCCGGATTGGAAGTTATAATCCAAACCGGCTGTTACCTGCCAGCTTTTTTGTGCTTTGAGCGCTTCGTTCACCGTCCCATCATAACGGCGTAATTCACGGTAAAAGGGTGGCTGATTGTATATACCCACAGCCCCGCGGAAGATCATATCCCTTTTCCAATGTGCCGGCTTCCAGGAGAAACCTGCCCGGGGGGAGAGAAGGAATTCATTGTTCAGTGTGTTGTAATTATACCGTACACCTGCCTGCAGGGTAAAGCCAGTGGAATCATTAAAGATGATATTGTCCTGGATATATCCTGTAAGCCGGGTAATATCCAGATCGGCTTTTGACTGAAGTGCTTTACTGAGTTCAAACCGATCGGGATTGTAAGGCAGGTTATAGCCTGCTGAATCCTGGTATTCCCATTCATGCAGCTTGTCATCAATAGTTTGCCGCTCTATACTTTGCCCCCATTGGATATAATGCTTGCCTTTATCCAGTGTTCCTTTATGCGAAAAATTCCAGATGCCGATATTCAGTTTGTTCCGGGCAAAGGTTTGAGAAAGTCCTGCTCCCAGTGGATTGACAATAAGACCAAAATCGGGCTTGCCTTTATCAAAGGAGCGCTCACCAAACAGATAAGCACCGGTGATATCAATGGATTCACGCTCATCATTCTCAAAGCGGCTCACCATCCATTTAAGACGCAGGTTCTTTCGGAGTTGTTGTATCCAGGAGAGACCCAGCATACTGGTGCGGTACTTGTCTTCTTCACGTCCTTCAAAGTAAATATCCAGCCCCAGGTTCGCGCTGAAAAAGGGAGAGAATACAGAAGTGGTCAGTTGACTAAACTCCGGTACCAGGGTAAACTTTGTTTGCGAGAAGTTGCCCAGTAATTCCAGTGAGTTGCGGCTATTGATCTGATAAGTTAATAAAGCCTGCAGGTCGGCGGAAGAGGGAACATAATTGCCCTTTGTTTCCTGGCTGGCCAGCAGGTTGCGGTTGCTGCGGTTACGCACGCCCACCAGGAAGCTGAACTTATTATTGCGGCTGGTACCTTCCAGGTGCAGCCCTTGTTCCAGCAATCCAACATAGGCCGACCCTCCAAACTGTTTGGGTTTCTTGTATTGTATATCCAGCACGGATGACATCTTATCGCCATAACGGGCCTGGAAACCGCCATTGTAAAAGCTTACATTCCTCGCCATTTCAGGATTAATAAAGCTCAAGCCTTCCTGTTGTCCGCTGCGTACCAGGTAGGGGCGGAATACTTCAAAATCGTTCACATAGATCAGGTTCTCGTCATAATTACCTCCCCGTACTGAATATTGGGAAGTAAGCTCATTATTAGAACCCACGAATACTTTGATGAGGCTTTCAATACCACCTGTAGGTGAGGGGATATTGATCGCATTTTTAGGATTGAGAACGATGAGGCCGGCTTCACGTCTTTGTCGCTGATCTGTTACTACTACTGAATCCAGTTGTCTTGCCCCTCTTTCCAGGCGGATCACGATACGTTCTTCTTCCTGCTCATTCAGCAGGAAATTGCGTTGTTCTGTTTTATAACCCGTATACGAAAATACAATGGCAAAAGCCTTGTCGGCGGGGGCCTGCAGGCGGAATGTACCTGAATCGGAAGTGGAAGTACCGGTACGGCGGCCGAGTATCGTAACCGATACCTGAGAAATAGGTTGCTCATTCTCATCTACTACCTTGCCTGTCACATAAGCCGGTTTTTTCTGGGCTACGGCAGTCAAAGACAGGAAAGCGAGGAAGCAGCAAAGTAGCAAAGGTGTAAATCTCAACCGGTCAGATTTTAATGCTGTCGAAATTAATTGAATTTGTGGTCACTCTAAAACAGAAAAACCCATTATTTATTTTATTTTGGTGCTCAAACCTGACCTGTTACAGGCATTAAAACTCCGGAATTAACTGTATGCGCCTCCTTAATGTATGTTTTGTGTGCTTATCGGCCCTTTTGCTGGTGACCTTAGGATGCGGCGATACGGCTGCAGGCGGAGACGACAGACCGAATGCCAATGATCCTTATATTGTAAAAGAGACCCTGGCGATCGGGGATACCGGCATCACCAAATTGGCAGGTTTTAAAAGGGTGAAAGAGCTTGATATACTTTGCCAGCATTGGGAAGTGCGGGATGCCAGTGATGCTTCCACCAGGTTGCAGTTTGACAAAGAGGATAACCGCATTTTTCCTGGCCTGGATCTTTTTACCGACAGCAGTTATGTGGCCAATCCCAGAGGAGCTATAAGTACCGGCACCTGGCGCATTAAACAGGCGGGTAAGGAAATGACGCTCGTACTTACTGCAGCAGATCAAAAGGAAACCAACTGGTCTATCAATGAGTTGAATTCACGCAGCCTGCGGTTGATCACTACCGATGAGGAGGGCAGATCCCTGTACCTGAACTTATCCTCCGATGGGATCATCCATAAGAACAGGCTGAATGATCCTTTCCATCCAGTCAATAATCAATGGCGTATACCGCCGGTAAAACCGGAAAATGACAGCGCCATTGCTGTCAAGGCAAGGCAGTGTTTAAAATTCTATGCATTGTTTTACCGGGATAATATTTTACGGCAGAAGGATAAAATAAACTACGAAGGATTGCCCGTTATTTTCGAATGGTACAGGAGGGGTATTGGCATGCCCGATTGGGATGATATTCATGACTCCTGGGTACATTGCTTTTATGATAAAGAACAGGCCCGCAAAGGATATGATGTATTACGCAAAGTGATTGTAGATTATGAATTCACCTGGCCCAAAGGAGTGCCCGACTGGAGGATGGAAACAGAGAATGTGCTGGAGCAGATGTACCATAAAATGTAAGCCGTCAGCATTTTGCATATGGTGAAAAATGACCATTCCCGGGGAAACTAGTATTATCCGGATATTTTTTCTATTTTGGCCCCGGCACCAAATCCGTACCTATGCTTAGACCTCTACCCTTAAAGTGGATTATCCGTTATGTCTGTATCATAACAGTGTTATGTAATCTTCATTTTTCTGCTTTTTCACAAACGATCTATATTGATCCCTCCGGGAATGATGTTTCCGGTGATGGTACTGTGGGGAATCCCTACAGAACGATTACCCAGGGCATTGCTGTAGCTGCTGCCGGAAATACCATCCAATTGGGAAGCGGTACCTACAATGAACTGGTAGTGATCGATAAATCTGTTACCATCGATGGAGTAAATGCCAATCAGGCTACCGTGAATTATACCGGCGCCATTGCCGACTACTCAACAACCGCTACCGTATTGCCCACCTTGTTTAAGGTAACTGCGCAAAATGTGGTGATTAAGAATATCCACTTTATTGTACAGTTGAATATTGTTCATTCAGCCATACACACTTCTGATGATGCTTCGGGCCTGGAGGTATTGAATAATATTATAACTGCCAGTGCCAATGGGCTTCCTCCTTTTAATGCAGCAGCTATTACAGCCCTGGCTTATGGGAGAAGGAATGCTATTGCGCTGAATCCGTCTATTATCTATGGCGCCTCTAAATATACGGCTGCGCCATTTGGTTTAAGCAATGTTAAAGTATCCGGTAATGTTATTACCGGGAGTACCGCAGCGCAAAACGGCTTTGCAGATGCCGCTTTCAGGGCAGGTGTGTATGCAGATAATTCGTTTGCCTTATTGGTGGGCGGCACACCAGCAGAGAAGAATACGATACAAACAGGTAACCACGACGTGATCGTACGGTTCTTTTTAAATGGCAATGTTACCATCCGGAATAATGAGTTTAATGGCGGCGGCGTGGAATTGTCCAGTCCTGGCAACAGTACAGGAACCATTCTGGTGGATTCCAATTACTTCAATTTACTGGCGCCTATTGTGCCTGCATTTGCCCTGTTGCGTGCTATGAATGGTAATATAAGCAAGACCACCATTATTAAAGGGAATACTTTCTACAATAGCAACTGGTATATCAACCTTGGCAATTATAACACGGTGCTTGTTGACAGCAATTTCTTCACCCCCGTTATCAAAGACCCCGGTGCGCACAATGATTTCAGGTTGATCACTGTCAACTCCAAAGCCATACAAACAGCTGCCATTGCTAAAGTGCCCAACAACGCCACTTTTACCCGCAATCAGTTCAATGGGGCCGCAGGGGCCAATGGCATAGGGATTGGTTTTTATAACCATGATGCGCCGGGTAGCTCCTTTGGTATTTATATGGTGGGAGGGCCAGGTAAAGAGAATAACTTCAATGCAGATATCAGTCGATTCTTATATGTGGACAACAGCAATGGACAATCTACCACTTCTATGACGAGCAGCTATCCGGAATATGGTAGTGGTATCTTTAATACTACAACCGCATTGTGGACACGAAGCATCCAGGCGCCGCAGAATTGGTATGATATAGGAGCAGGTTCGCCTTTGAAGCCTGATGACATGGATGGCGTTCAAAAGAATACGTTAAACAGTATGATCACTGATCAATTGGATAATCCTGGTACTGGTATGGTGTTGCTGTACAATATCACAATGTCCTTGCCACCTGCCAATACCACTCCCCGCGCTACGGAGCAGGAACCTGGTATCACTTATCGTTTGTATCCCAACCCGGTTACTACCGGATTGACGGTGCAGGTTAAGACCCCAAAAAAGCAACCAGTACAATTGCGCTTGTTCAATATGAATGGGCACTGTTTACAAACAATTTATGGAATGAGTAACAGTACCATTCAAGTGGAAATGGCCAGGTGGCCTGCTGGTATCTATACTGCAGAATTTGTAACCAGGAGTGGCAGTCGTGTGCAACAGATCATTAAACGATAATCTGTCGCCCTGAGTCCCGCCGAAGGGCGGGAAAGGGTACTTTAAGACGCCTTCGACAGGCTCAGCCTAACATTCTTTACAGAGGCCACTTTACGGGTTGTCTTGTTTGTGAAGATTGGTAGATGGCATTAAAGAGTTCTACGGTTCTTTTTCCATCGTGGCCACTCACGAGTGGCTTGCGTTGCTCAATTACCGACAGGATAAAGTCTCGTTGTTGCAGGCGGATAAAGTATTCTACCGGATCTACTGTGTTGAACAGGTGGGTATCTTCCTCCTGCCATTGCTTCAGGGAGGCTTCTTCACCAGAGATGGTCCACAGATCATTTAATGGTGGCTCTGTTATGGTAGACCGGCCGGGCAGGAACATGCTTCCCCCATCCGTTTGTACGCCGGCTGTAGCCCCATTGGAGCCGTGAATATGAACCTTGCCATAGATGCCAGGCTTTTGAGCATTGCTGACCATGATATTGGCAAGAGCGCCATTTTTAAACCGTACAATCGCCACGGCTGTATCGTCTACTTCAATGTAAGGGTGGTTGATATTGTTCCATACACCATATAACTCCTCAAACTCACTGCCCATAAACCATTGCAAGAGGTCGAGCTGGTGCGGCGCCTGGTTCACCAGTACACCACCTCCCTCTGCGGCCCAACTGCCGCGCCAGGGATCGCTTTTATAATAGGTTTCATCCCGCCAGCCATACATCACTACAAAACCCAGCATAGGTGTGCCCAGTTTGCCATCGTCAATAGCTTGTTTAATGCGCATACAGGAGGGGAAGAATCTTCGCTGACTGATCATGCCCAGTTGTTTGCCGGCAGCAGCAGCGGCGCCAATCATAAAATCACAATCTTCCAGGCTGATGGCCAATGGCTTTTCTACCAATACATGGGCGCCGTTTTCAAAAGCAGTTACAGCTGCCGCTTTATGGGCGGGGTGGGGCGTACAAATGATCACAATATCTACTTTCTCCTGCCGGATCATTTCTGCAATATCTGTATAAGGTCGTGCCTGGTATTTTGCGGCAAAGGCGCTTGCCTTTTCCAGGCTGCGGCTTTGGGCGGCTACCAATACAGTTTCCCCAATATTCAACAATGCCTGCGCATGTACATGCGCCATTTTACCACAACCAATGATGGCGGAGCGTAGTTTATTCATATCATGCCAAAGCTATATTTTTTTGGCATGTGATGGCAGCACCCGAAAAAATAGTTCAATGTACTTTACTCATACCTCAATGCCTCAATGGGGTCGAGTCTGGAAGCATTCCGGGCAGGGTAATAACCAAAGAACACGCCGGTAATGGCGCATACCAGGAACGAGAGTATAATGGATGATTCGGAAACCAATGTAGGCCAGGAAAAGAACAAGGTTACCAGGTTCGCCGCCACTATGCCCAGCACCACGCCAATGACACCACCGGTAATGCTGATGAAAATGGCTTCTACCAGGAACTGGAGGAGGATATCGATTCCCCGTGCACCAATAGACATGCGTAAGCCAATCTCCTTGGTCCTTTCTGTGACCGATACATACATGATATTCATGATGCCAATGCCGCCTACCAGTAAAGAAATGCCGGCGATGGCGGTCAGCAAAACGGTTAACAGTTCACTGGTGGAACTGATCGTGCTGATCAGTTCGGCCTGCGTACGAACGGTAAAATCATCCTGGTCGGTACTTTTTAACTTATGCTGCTTGCGTAAAATAGCCGATATCTCAGTGGTGGCCAGGGCCGAGCTTTGTTCATCAATGGCCGAAGCGTAAATGGTTTGCACGTAGGTAATGGCCAGCAATCTTTTTTGTACGGTAGTATAGGGGGCCAGTATGATATCGTCCTGATCCTGGCCAAAGGCATTTTCTCCTTTCTCTTCCAGCACACCAATTACTTTAAAGGGAATTTTCTTAAAGCGAATGTACTTACCGACAGGATCTTCGCCACTGCCAAAGATATTCTCTACGATCGTTTGCCCTATCAGGCATACTTTGTTGGCCGTCTTTACATCTTCATCTGTGAAATTGGTACCACTTTTCAACTTCCACTGGCGTATATCCAGATAGCCCGGGCTAACTCCCTGCATACTGGTAGGCCAGTTGAGGGCGGCATTGATCGCCTGTCCGCTGGTAGTAACAGCGGGCGATACATTGGTGATATATTGCGCTTGTGCGCCAATGGCTTTGGCATCTTCTACTGTTAAAGTTTGCAGGGAAGAGGCGCCCAGCCTGGCCCCGCCGCCTACGGTGGTATTGCTGCTGGGGCGCAGCGTGATCATGTTTGACCCCATGGTTGATAGCTGGTCCCGGATGCTTTGTTTGGATCCCTGGCCAATGGCCACCATGGTGATCACAGACGCAACACCAATGATAATACCCAGCATGGTGAGGAAGGCACGCAGCTTATTACGCAACAGCGCCCGCCAGGCAATTCTAAAAAGGTTGATCACACTCATGTCTCATTGTTTTTAATAATCATCCTGGGTGGGTAATGCTGCCAGCGCTTCCTGGGCCGATCGTACATTTTCATTGGCCACATCTTTCACTACGCGCCCATCCTTTAATGTAATGGTACGTGAACTGAAAGCTGCTATATCCGGTTCGTGGGTCACGAATACGATGGTTTTCCCTTGCTTTTGGTTCAGCTCCTGCATCAGTGACATGATCTCGTAAGAGGTACGGGTATCCAGATTGCCCGTAGCTTCATCGGCCAGTATCATCACTGGTTGATTGACCAGCGCCCTGGCAATGGCCACACGCTGCTGCTGGCCGCCCGATAATTGATTGGGCAGGTGATCCAGGCGGTCGGCCAGCTTAACGGATTCCAGCGATTTAAGCGCCCGCTCATGTCTCTCCTTTGCGCCTATTTCCTTATTGTACAGTAAGGGCAGTTCTACATTCTCCAGCGCAGATGTACGTGCCAGGAGGTTATAGGATTGAAATACAAACCCGATCTTCTGGTTGCGGAGCCTGGCCAGTTCATTTCGCGACAGCTCTCTCACACTAATATTATCCAGCAGGAATTCTCCGTCGGAAGGTTTGTCCAGGCAACCCAGAATATTCAGCAAAGTAGTTTTGCCCGATCCGCTGCTGCCCATGATGGTAACAAATTCGCCGGCCTCAATGTGAAAGGATACTCCCTTTAAAGCACGCACCGTTTCACTGCCCATTTTAAATTCCCGTTTCAGCCCTTTTATATCAAGGATCTTTGTAGCCATATTGTACTGTATAAGTATTCATTAAAAAGAGTTGGGTTATCTAGGCTGTCGCGTACCACCTCCTCCTCCGGTACCGCCACCTCTGCCGCCAGGACGTTGGGGCATGAAAGGACTGGTAGATTTGGCCTTCGCTTTGCCTTTTAATGCTTCATAACCCGTTACCACTTCATCGGCTGTAGTGAGGCCCGACACGACCTCCCGCTGTGTTTCATTAGTCATGCCGGTAACCACATGTTGCCGGATCAACGCACTGTCTTTCTTTAACCATACATAGCTGGGCTTGCCGGTTTTGTGCTGACTGGTATCTTTTTTATGTGCGGTATCTCTGCCGGCAGGTGGAGAGCCTGAATGCCTTTCAATCTTGTATATTTTCTTCAGTACCGTATCGGGTTCGAAGGTGAAGGCGCTGGCCGATACTAACAAAGCATGCTCCACCTCTTTTGTGTAAATAAAAATACTGGCTGTCATACCGGGCTTTAACCGTTTGTCTGAATTAGGGGCATCAATAAGCGTAGTGTAGGATACCACATTGGCAGAAGTGGAAGGTTGCAGCCTGATCTCCTTTACCCGGCCGCTAAAAGTGTCTTCCGGAAAAGCATCTACGGTGAAAATAACACGTTGCCCTTTTCCTACATTGCCGATATCGGCTTCATCTACCGATGCCTGCACCTGCATATTGGTAAGGTCTCTGGCTATACTGAAGAGAGTGGGTGTATTGAAACTTGATGCCACCGTTTGCCCCTCACTTACATTGCGCGATAATACCGTGCCATCAATGGGAGAATAGATATCAGTAAAGGAGAGGTTGCGTTTAGCGGAAGACAGCTGGGCTGCCACACTGTTTACATTGTCCTTTGCCGCATTGTATTGGTAGAGGGCCGTTTCCAGTTCAGCTTTGGCAATAGCCCCTACCTTGTACAGGTTGGACTGCCTTTCATAATTGCTTTGCTGGTACACCAGGTTTGACTTTGCCTGTTGCAGGTTGGCGTTGATCTGATCTACCTGTGCCTGCAGCAACACCTTATCCAGCTGGGCCAGCAATTGACCTTTTTTCACAGTACTGTTAAAATCAACCAACACTTTGGTGATGGTGCCTGATACCTGTGAGCCAACTGCAACGGTATCTACCGGCTGCAAAGTACCTGTTGCTGTTACAGTATTGGCAATCGTGCCATACTGTGGTTTTTCCGTATTGAGGACAATGGTCGTTTTCTCCTCCCTGAATTTCCAGTACCATACACCTGCTCCTATTGCTACCAGCACCAACACCCAGATGAGCCATTTAAATTTTTTCATGGTAGATCCTTTTTATGTCCGTTTGTCAATTTGATTTAGAATGTAATGGGCACGCCGGCATAGAAATCATATATTTTGCCGTACAGTATGCTGCTGTACTTGGCTTGTATGTATGCCTGCGTTGCCTGTACATAAGTATTTTTCTGCTGTAACAATTCTACCAGGTTCACAGAGCCATATTTCAATTGTTCGTTTGTGATATTGTAGGTTTCCTCACTGGCTTTCATTTGCGTATTTGCGGCGGTATACTGGGCCAGTGCATTCTGCCAGCTGATAAATACCTGCTCTATCTGCTGGTTTAAAGTGTTTTTAATATCCAGCCGGGATAGCTTTGCCTGTTCAATGAGGATATTGTTTTTGGCAATATTGGTTTTGTTGATGCGCTTGTTGTAAATAGGAACGCTCATGTTGATTCCCAGCGATTGGTAAAAATTATTGTTCAGCTGCTTTATATAGGGGTTTGCCTGGCCATCTGAATAACCGGTAGAGAGGGATGCGCCCAGGCTCACCGTAGGCCGGGTGCCTGCTTTCACCTTGGCCAGGTTGGCTTCTGCCAGTTGTACCGCTACTTCACTGTTCTCTATTTCGGGCCTTGTTTGCTGGGCGGTTTCCTGGGTTTGAATTAAGCCCTGACCTTCAGTATCTACCTTGATGGTAGGAGGAACGGTGACTTCGAAGTTGTAAGTAGTGGGCAGGAGGAGCAGTTGTTTCAGTGCCAGGTTATTTTGCCGGTAGGTGTTTTGGGCATTGACCAGGTTGTATTCATCGGAAGCTACCTGTGATTCAAATTGCAGGAAGTCTTTACGGGCAATGCTGCCGGCATCAAACAATTGCTGACCTTGCTTCAATTGGGCGCGCGAGGTAGCCAGTAAATCTTCCATGTACACAATGTTCTCTTTGGCCAGCAGGATGTTCAGAAATGCCTGGGTAATGCTCAGGGTAATATCATTCTCCGTTTCTGCTACACTCAGGTTGGCCGCTTTTAATGACAGCTCTTTTGCCTTGATATCATTTTTGAGGTACCCGCCATTGTACAGCACGATGGAGGAACTGAGAGAGTAGTTGCTGCTGAAATTGGCCTGTGTCTGGAAGCCGCCTACTACCGGATCGGTATTGGTACTGTTGACCAAAGATTGTGACATTGCGCCGGATAAACTGGGCAGTTTGGCGGCTTTTGACTGCAGCAGGTCTTCGTTGGCAGAACGGCTGCTGAGCTTTTGTGTATTGATGGTGATGCTGTTTTGCCTGGCATAGGCAATGCTGTTCTCCAGTGTCCAGTTGACCGGAACGCGCTGCAGGAGCGTATCCTGCGCCTTTGCAAACATAGAACTCCCTGCTGTGAGCATTAAAATGATCATTACTTTTTTCATATCCCGAAAATATTAGAGTAGTCAGGTTGGAGGACTGCAATGCGGTTGGGAAGGGTATCCTGTAAACGGCTTGAGCGGAAGCAGGGCTGCCGGCACGGCCGTTTATATTAGTTATTCATTGAATATACGAAAACATATCCATTCAGATTGTTATGGGTTGGTGATTAAGGGGGTTGATGAAAGATTATGTTTGATTCCACAAGGCTAGAATAGCAAAACGTATACCCGGGCCTTTGTACCTTTATCAGGCTCTGATCTCTCAAAGAGACTGTAATTACATCCGCTCAACTTTACTCATCGTATGAACAATATTCCTGCAGCTCTAAGCCTGACCTTTTTGATGGCTGTCTATGCCTGTTCCAGCCCTACCGGAACTGATCCGGTTATTAAGAAAAGTGATGCCGCCATTGTTTATGCAAAAGAACCTAATGACAGTGCCAGCTATAAACACCTCAAATATGATTTCTATGTAGGTAAAGACGGACAGCTTTATGAACGTAAGCGGGTACTGGCAAGAGATACTGCCTGCCACTGTGAGTTTGAGTTGTACTACGACAGCACTTTTCCCATCTATAACGGAGATACCCCTATTCATAAACCGCTTCAGTCTATTGTAGATATTGATTCTTTCGTTTGGTTGGATTCAACCGAATACTCAAAGGATAAAAACAATGTGTATTACTTTTTTGGCAATTCGGATGGCGGCACCAGGGTGATAGTAGACAAGGCTGATCCTGCCACTTTTAAAAGACTGGGTGAGTATCGCTGGGGTATTGACAAAAATCATGTATTCTACCAGGGCGAAATGCTGGAGGGGTTGAACTTACAAAAGCTTCAGGTATTGTATCCGCCCGATACTGCTGATCACTTTATTCAATATGTAAAAGATGACAGGCTTGTATTTTACGGCTATCAAATAGTAGCAGGCGCTGATGCCAGAACCTTTAAGGTGGTAAGCAACCAAAAATGGGAAGCAGAAGATAAGCACTATCAATATGAGACCGGCAGGCGTAATTGATCTTATCCGCGAGTTCTCTGTTCAAGATTACCCGATGTGCTTAAGCTGACTGATGGTCGCTTTGGGGTCTTTGGATTTGAATACCGTGCTGCCTGCTACCAGTACATCTGCGCCGGCCTGTACAATACTGCCTGCATTTTCCAGTGTGATACCTCCATCGACCTCGATTTTGGTATTCAAAGCCCGCTCATCGATCATGCGGCGGAGCTCCTTGATCTTTTGTAAAGTATGAAGGATGAAAGATTGACCACCAAAGCCCGGGTTCACACTCATGAGCAATACGACGTCTACATCATCCAGGATATCTTTAATGCTGTCTACCGGCGTATGGGGATTGAGGGATACGCCTGCCTGCATACCCAGGGATTTGATCTGCTGTATGTTCCGGTGCAGGTGAGTACAGGCTTCTATATGTACCGTAAGGATATCGGCACCAGCTTTCTTAAACGCTTCTGCATACCGTTCCGGTTGTATGATCATCAGGTGCACATCACAAACCTTTTTGGTAGTGGTGCGGATCTGTTCTATTACTGGTAGTCCATAACTGATATTGGGTACAAAAACACCGTCCATTACATCCAGGTGAAACCATTCGGCCTCACTTTCATTCAGCATGGTACATGCTGAATGCAGTTCCAGAAAATTTGCCGCTAATAAAGAAGGCGCTACTATAGGCATGAAGTAAAGTTGACAGGTTAATAAGTGAACAGGTTGACAGAATAAATAGGTTGATTGCTTATTTATCCTTCAATCTTTTGATTGCATCACGGGCATCCTCCAGGTTTTTATCCAGGGAAAGCGCACGCCGGTAATTATCTAAGGCCTCTTCATTTTGGTGGATAGCTTCGAAGCACCGGGCTATCCAGTAATAAGCATCGGCACTGGTGTTGGAAACCGTAGCTGCCAACCTGAATGTTTCTATGGCCTTGCTATATTGCTTCTGGTCATAGAGTACAATACCTTTCTCGATATAGGCATCTGTATATTTCCAGTCGCGTTTGATACATGCTTCAAATTGCTCCAGGGCCGCCGCATATTGTTTGGTATCGGAATAATAAACTCCTTTCAGGAAGGTGGCTTCATTGAAATAAGTAGTATCCCGGGCTATCAGTGCGTCACAGAGTTCCAGTGTCTTAGCGTTCCTGGTGTTGGCATAGAGGTTGGCCAGTGAAAGTCCCGTATAATTGATGGGCTGTAATGCGTAGGAACGTTCCAGTGCCTGCAAGCCGGCGGCGGTATCGTGCAATCGCACCAGCAGGGTTCCCTTCTCGTACCAGGTCTCAAAATCCAGAGAGTCTTTGGCCAGCAGCTGGTTGTATTGGTCCAATGCTTTTTCACTGGAGTCTGCCTGGGCATATGCCTCACTCAACCGGCGGCGGAAAGTGGTATTGTCCGGGTACTTTTCAATACACAGTTTTAACAGGTTGATCGCCGAATCCGGCAGGTCAACCAGCATTAAGTTGGAAATGAATGGTATCGCTGTACCTTCAGCCGGCATCAGTTGCCAGGCTTTTTCATAATCTGCAGTAGCCAGCTCATGCAGATCGTTTTGCGACAGGCGCATGCCCCTGGCCAGGTACAGGTCGGCATTTTGGGGGGCTGCTTTGATGCTGTCTGTCAATCCTGCGTAAGGTGGTTTTGACAATAACTGACTGATCTTGTCTTCTGTACTGTCTTGCTTACAACCTGCTATGAACAGGCCCAGCAAACAATATCCAATGGTTTTCCATCTCTGTATCATATAACAAAACTAACCGATTTTGGGGATGTCCCTTATGACAATATTCTGACAAATGAGCACCCTCTCCAAAATACCTTTGCACCCGCTGCTTAGGCAGGCTTGATTAAAAAATGAATACAATGAAACAACTCCTTTCCTTTTTCCTGACAGGTATCCTCGTCTTTATGGCCATCACTGCATTTAAGCCTCACACACCACTGCCGGTTGCAGCTACTCCTGCCGGCGATACCTTGCAGTACCCCGAAGAAACACATTTTAAGAATATTCAGCAACTAACTTTTGGCGGCGATAATGCCGAAGCCTATTTCAGCTTCGATGGCAAATACCTCATATTCCAGCGTACCAATGCCAAAGAAGGACTTGCCTGTGACCAAATGTTCATTGGCAAAGTTCCTGCCAACGGGGAGAAATTTGAATACAAACTGGTAAGTACAGGCAAAGGACGCACAACCTGTGGTTTTTTCACCAAAGATGGCAAGCATATTATTTATGCTTCCACCCACCTGGGCAACTCCGACTGTCCCCCTGTGCCGGATCGCTCCAAATATGGCAACAAATACATCTGGCCCCTGTATGCCAGCTTTGATATTTTCATGGCCGATCTGGATGGCAAAATAGTAAAACAGCTTACCAGATCTGCCGGGTATGATGCTGAAGCCACTCTTTCCCCGGATGGCAGCAAAATGATCTATACCAGCGTAAAGGATGGCGATATCGACCTTTATATCATGGACCTGAAGAGTGGTAAGGAAAAACGCATTACCAACACCCTGGGGTATGATGGCGGCGCCTGGTTTAGCCCAGATGGCAAAAAGATCATCTGGAGGGCTTCCCGCCCTGCTACCGATGAGGCCATTAAAGAATACAAGGACCTGCTGGCCGAAAACCTGGTAGCGCCCACCAATATGGAAGTATGGGTAGCCAATGCTGATGGCAGTAATGCCCACCAGGTAACTGCTTACGGGCAGGCCAACTGGGCTCCTGCTTATATGCCCGATAGCAAGCGCATCATCTTTGCGTCTAACCATGAATACAAAAGAGGATTTCCTTTCAACCTGTATACTATCAACGAAGACGGTACCAACCTGCACAAAATTAGCCGGGATAAGGGATTCGACGCTTTCCCTATGTTCAGCCCCGATGGTAAGAAATTTGTCTTCTGCAGCAACCGCAACAATGGCGGTACCCGTGATACCAATATCTTTTTGGCTGATTGGGTAGAGTAGGGGTAGCAAATAGCTTAGTAATATGACCTTATTTTGGGAAGAGTCGGCACCTGTAAAAAGATGTCGACTCTTCCCAGTTAATTGGGTTTTGGGTTGTAGCTTTGGCCGGATTTTGAAATTCTACACCTCAAATCTTCAAATATGTATACAGGTCTGCTTCATCTGCACAATCTCCTTCGCTGGGTAATCCTAATTTTATTGCTCGTGGCATTGTTCCGTCACCTGGCAGGTATGAATAAAAAGACACTGGTGAATGCCGGTGACAAGAAGATTGACCTGTTTCTGATGATCGCTGCACACACCACTTTTGTTATAGGATTGTACCAGTGGATCGCTGGCCCCTGGGGGTTGAAACTGATCCAGAGCGTGGGCATGGGAGAAGTGATGAAGAACAGTGCATATCGCTTTTGGGCGGTGGAGCATATTACCGGTATGCTGATAGCCATTGTACTGATCACCATTGGTCGTGGTAAAGTAAAAAGGGCGGTTGATTATACAGCTCATAAAAAAGCATTCTGGTTCTTTTTACTGGCTCTTATTATTATCCTGGCTTCTGTGCCCTGGCCTTTCCGCGAAGCAGTGGCAAGACCCTGGTTCCCGGGCATGCACGTATAAATAAACAAGCTGTTAGCTATTAATAAAGAGCTGTTAGCTATTAGGTATTAGCTGTTAGCAAATTGCTGACAACAACACCTAATAGCTATTTTTTTTACAGCTGATAGCTAACCGCCAATGCTCCAAGGCTAATACCTAAAAGCTAAAGGCTAATAGCTATTTCTCATGGCTATACTTTCGTGATCACATAATACATCTTACCCATTGGTATTACCCGTTTGATCACCTGACCGGTCGATCTTTCTATCCAGGCCATGGCATCCGGCGCCAGATTGCCATTACCGGTCTTTACTACATAACAATAGGTTGCTTTGCCTCCTGTAATATTTATAATATCCTCTCCCACATATTCTACCTGCCAGGGATCCATCCCATTCCGCTCAAAAGTGTAGGTATTCAGGGTAGCCCGGAATCCCTTTTTATAGGGCAGCAGTCCAAATACATATTCCAGCAGGTTGGAGTCGAAATAGCCTTCTTCCATTTTGTGCAGGGTATCTATCTTTTTACCACCCTTATCGGCTACGGCATGTACTTCAGCGGAACGAAAATCAAGGTTCATATTCATGAAGTGCGGGGTAGTCACCATACGCATACGCACCGGAGCCAAAGAACTGATATTGGCAATGGTGGAATCCAGCAAAGTACGGCCGTCCGGTAATTGGTACTGCTGTGTGAGTATTACCCAGCCTTTGGCGCTATTGACGGATACCGTATGGCGACAGGTAAATTCACTCAACACTTTACCGGCTGAATCGGTGGTGGCGATCTTGTATAAGCTTACGCCAGGTTTGATCAGGTCATAGCGGATAGAGGGATCGCCTGCTTTGAGTACCGCTTGACACCGGGCTGTATGGGTAGTGAGTAAGATCATGACTAATAAGATAATCTTGTCCATAATGGTTATTTTAGGATACAAAAATGAACAGCGGCAGGCAGGGCAACAAACCCATTCAACTGTAGGGCCTTTATTTTCAATGCCTGTTGACATTGATTAAATGGCTGCATCCATTGAAGAAAATGGGCCATCGATTGAACGTACCAGGATAGAAATACCAGGGTTAATTAAATTTGATATGTATGAAACTATTCAAACGGGGATTTTCCATCGTACATGGCCAATTGGTTGCCTGGACCTTTATTACCCTGCTCATGTTCCTGCTTTTCTTCCATGAAGGTCAGTCGCCGGCCGAAGGAGCCACCTATGCCATTTGTAATACTTTTTTCTATGGAACAATAATTTATGTCAATGCTTTGTGGTTGGTGCCATTCTTTTACAGGAAGAAGAAAAAGTGGCTGTATGTGTTGCTGGTGTTTTTGTTACTGACGCTTATCACCTGGTCTCTGGTACAAGCTGAAGTATTGTTAAAGCGCCTGTTCTTTGCAAAAGACATGGAGTCTGCCGGTAAAATGGAGGGGATTCCCCTGAGGATTTACATGGTCGTTTTCTTCCTGAACGTGCTGGTTTTCCTCTTCAGCCTGCCGCTGCGCCTGGCCTTTGATTATTTTACCATGCGCAAGCAACAGGAGCAGTTACAACGCCGAACGGCCGAAGCGGAGCTCAACCTGCTGAAGGCACAAGTGCAACCCCATTTCCTGTTCAATACCCTCAACAATATCTATTTTGTGGCCCAGCGGGAGTCGCCCACCACAGCGGGACTGCTGGAGCGCTTGTCCAATATCATGCGTTATTTTGTGGATGAAGGGCCCAAGGAGAAAATACTGCTCACCCGGGAAATAGATTTTATCCGCGATTATATTCACCTGGAGAAGATGCGCATGCGCCATCCCATGCAGATTGACTTCGATATCAAGGGAGAACCTGCCGGTGTAAACATTCCTCCCATGTTATTGATACCTTTGGTGGAGAATGTTTTTAAGCATGGTATAAATAAGCGGAGCGAAGAAAACCTGCTGGTAGTGAAATTGACGATCCATGCCACCCATCTCGAATTGGAAGTACGCAACAGGGTATTTGAGGAACTGGAGCCCGTGCAGCATGGTGGCAATGGTCTGGCCAACCTGCGATCGCGGTTGGAATTATTGTATGGACAACAATACCGGTTGCAAACAGAAAAGAAGGATGGATTCTTTTTGGCATACTTAAATATTCCTTTGTGAGTACCATTACCTGCCTGATAGTGGATGACGAGCCCAATGCGGTGCAACTGCTGGAAGATCATATCCGCAAAGTGCCTTTTTTACAATTGAAGGCAAAGTGTTACGATGCTTTTGAAGTATTGGAATTCCTCAAATCGGATAAGGTGCAGCTGATCTTTATGGACATCAATATGCCCCAGCTTTCGGGTATGGACCTGGCCGCTCTGCTGCCCAAAGACCAGCATATTATTTTTAGTACGGCCTATGCCAATTATGCCCTGGAGGGATATGAATACAATGCCGTGGACTACCTGCTAAAACCGGTTACCTTTAAACGCTTCATGCAAGCCGTTACCAAAGCCCAGACACTGTTTGCCCAACCCCGGCAGGAAACGACTATAAAAGAAGTGGCGGCTGCGCCGGAATACATTTTTGTGAAGTCGGGCAAGCAGCTTATTAAAGTGGAATACGACAAAGTGTTGTATCTCGAAGCGCTAAAGGAATACGTGAATATTGTGACGGCTGATAGCAAGATGATGATCTATAAACGCATGAAAGAACTGGAAGAACAATTGCCAGCCAATTTTACACGTATTCATAACTCTTATATCGTGAACATCGACCATATACAGCATATTGCCGATAACCAGGTGGTCATAGGAAAGGCCAAATTGCCGGTAAGCGCTTCTTACCGCGACGCCTTTTTGCAGCTGGTGAATAAGCGGCTGCTGTAAAAGGCAAGCTGTTAGCAGTTAGGCATTAGCTATTAGTAACAGCCAACAGCAAATAGCTAACACCTAAAAGCTAACAGCTAATACCTATTCTTCATGGCTTACTTGTTCTGCCGGGAGAAGATCTTACTTACGATCTTCCACTCCCCGTTTATCTTTAGCAGGTTCATATAATCGTTCATGATCACCTGGGCAGTTTCGATCCTGATCTTCGCCTGTGCGGCATTCCCTTCTATGTTCAGGCTTACTATTTCTATTTTCCGGTCGGTCTTCGTAGTATTGCTTTTTACCCGTGCGATAAATTCTGCAATGGGTACATCTTTAAATTCCCCGCTCTGAACATCAATGTATTTCATGGTAGCCGATGAGTGAAAGGCTTTTTCCAGGCGGTTGCCGTCTCCACTCATATAGTTTTCCAGGCAGGCTTTTACAGCAGCTTCTTCCGGACTTGTTTGTGACAGCAACCGGATAGAGGCAACCGGCGGTGGGTAAATAAACTTCTCCCCGTAAAACAGGGAAGGAATAAAGCCGGCTGCTGCAAGCGCAATAGAGCTTTGCTTCAGCCACTCGCGGCGGGCTATTGCATTTTTCATACTAACAGTTTTGGTCAACAATATTAACCCCGCACCTTGCCGGTAAAAAAAGACTTCGCCGCCCGGCTTGCTTTTTTCGACCTTTCCGCCAGCCGGTCAACCGTCGAAAATAAATGGCTTACTGTCGAAGTGGAGGAGGGCTGTAACCTTGTTTGCGGCAATTTGCGTATTTTGACATCCATGACCGTGCCACCTGCAGATACCGTGTTACGTAATAAGCTGCTGCGCATCCAGGCAGCTGTATGGGTATTGTTTTATATCTTCCTCATACTCTATGCCATACAGAAATGGGAGAAACCTGTCTATGGCTTCTTATCGGTGACCGTTGCCACCATGGCATATTTGATCGCTGTATATGGCCATGCTTCCTGGCTGATACCCCGGTTCTACCAGACTAACCGGAAAACCCGGTATTTTCTTTACGCCATCGTTTTCCTGGGCGTCCTGGTGATCATCAGGATGTATGCAGAGCAACAGGTATTACTACCCATGCATTCGACTTTTTATAACATGGGGTTGCCACATTTTTCCTTTGTCTTCATTACCAATTTCCTGGCCTTTATGTTTGGCGCACTGCTGCGGATAACTATCGACTATATCCATCTTTTGCGCAAGCAGGAGGAAATGCGCATCCAGCAACTGGCTTCTGAATTGAACCTCTTAAAAGCACAGGTGCAACCGCATTTCCTGTTCAATACCCTCAATAATATCTATTACCTCGCCTATACCAAGAATGAGCGTACGGCAGAGGTGGTTGCCCGCCTCTCCGACATCATGCGTTATTTTGTAGACGAAGCGCCCAAGGAAAGAGTACCACTGCTCACAGAAATAGATTTCCTGGAAAACTATATGGAACTGGAACAGATACGGATGCTGCACCAGGCTGCGATTGTATTTGACAGGGATGCTATTAACGATTCCCTCATAATTCCTCCGATGTTGATGATTCCCCTCGTAGAAAATATCTTCAAGCATGGGGTCGACAAATCGGTAGAACAAAATGATGTGGTGATCAGCCTGGAACAACAGGATGGCTACCTGTGTTTTATTACCAGGAACAGCCATCACAACCACGAAAACAATGGGAAAGGCGGGCTGGGGCTTACTAATCTACGCAAGCGGTTAACTTTATTATACGGAAATGATTTTACTTTGACTACAGAAAAGACCGATCATTGCTTTACAGCCACCCTCAAATTTCCTGTAGCATGACGATAAACTGCCTGGTCATAGACGATGAGCCGTATGCGGTAAACCTGCTGGAGGAATACATTAGCCAGGTTCCTTACCTGCACCTGCTGCACAAATGTTACAACGCACTGGAAGCACTCAACTACCTGAAGCAGGAACGTCCGGACCTTATTTTTTTGGATATCAATATGCCACACCTGTCGGGCATGCAACTGGCTACCCTGCTACCCACAGATCAACCATTTATATTCACCACTGCCTATTCTGAATTTGCGGTAGACAGCTATGAAAAGAATGCGATCGACTACCTGCTCAAGCCCATCACCTTCGAGCGATTCCTTATGGCTGTGAATAAAGTTGCTAAGTTGAGCACTACTCCGGCCGGGCAAACCATTGCTACACCGGGCGCTCAAAAGCTGTTTCTCAAAACGGGTAAAGCCATTGTACAACTGGAGTATGACGATGTATTACTGGTAGAAGGGCTTAAAGACTATGTGGTATTCCATACTAAGGAAGGCAAGCATGTAGTGTACAAGCGCATGAAAGACCTGGAAGAAACATTGCCGGCCAACTTCTCCCGTGTGCATTTATCCTACATCGTTAACCGCGATCATATACGGCGCATTGAAGACAACCATGTGCACATTGGCATTGAGCGCATCCCGGTGAGTGAAAAGTACCGCGAGGTCTTCCTGTCACGTATTAACAAAGGGCTCCTGTAAAAAGATTAAACTGACTGACCAGGTGCAAAGCCATAGGTATCACAATGTATTACCTGTGGTTCAAACTCCAGCAGGTATTTCTTATCCTCCTCATAGTACCTGGCTTTTTCAATATCGTCTCCGGCAAAGGCCTTGATACTGTCGAAGCTATCCCACCAGGATACCGTCCAGATATGGGTGATATCCCCTTCAGTGCGTTGCCAGATCTGTGCGCCCAGGTTACCCAGTGTGGCCAGGTAATCCGGTATGCCGGTATCAATTACATATTGCCGGTAAACAGCTGCATGTTCTGTTTGCGTGCGTCCATGCCAAATGCGGGTGATCATATCAGATTTAGTTTATGTTATTTTATTTTTTGCTCAATGCCTGCGTCTTCCCGGGCATATTCACCAGCAATACTCCGCCCAGAATAACTACCAGGGCAATGACCTGTACATAGCTGACCGGTTCACTGGCGATCAGCGCGCCCAGCAATAAAGCCACTACAGGATTCACGTATTCATAGGTGCTTACCTGGGCCGCTGGTCGTATGGTCAATAAATATAGGTAAGATTGATAGGCCACAATAGAGCCCATCACTATGAGGTATATCAACGCCAGCCAGGAATTGACAGACACCTGCTTCCACACTATCGAATGGTGTTCTCCGGCAATCAGGCTTACAATGCCGGTGAATAACCCGGCAGCCAATAGCTGAATACAAGCATTCATCAACAGGCTGTTGCCAGCCGGCCGGTATTTGGAATAGAGCGAACCAATGGCCCAGCCAATGCCACCTGCGATAATGACCAGGATACTGGTCAGGTATTTACCTGCTCCCCCAGTGACGTGGGAGCCTGGTCCAAACCCAAACAATATGGCTACACCGGCAAAACCGATCAGCAGCCCTACAATGATCCTTTTATTGGAGAAGTAATAGCCCCATTGTTTTCTGTCCAGCAATACAAACCAAAAGGGAAGAGAACTAACTATGATTGCCGCCAGGCTGCTGGGCAAATATTGTTCAGCCCAGGTTACCGATACCGTGCCGCCAAACAACATCAGGATGCCATAAAGGATATTTCGCGCGATAGCCTTTTGATCAGGCATGGGTTGTTTTTTCCACACGCACCATCCCATTAACAGCAAGCCTGCCGTTAGGAAGCGTAACCCCGACATCAGGAAAGGTGGTATGTCCTTAATAGCCACCTGGATGGCCAGGTAAGTAGACCCCCAAATAATATAAATAGCCGCAAATGCCAGTAATACAGTCCATTGAGTTCGTTTCATCTGTTACTTTTTCAGTCCTGCTACAAGGTCGGGGTTATGCCGTCATTCGACCTTTGGAATCTTGCTAATTTTAGGAGAGGTAACACCTTTCGTTTGCGTTGAAAAGGGAAAGGCGTCACCTCTGATAGCGTACAGGTTTCAAACTGGTATATGTTTGGTAACTTTAAGCACATGCTCGCTGATATTCGCATATTGTTTTCTTCTGATGTATACCATGCGGTACGCTACCAATGCTATTGCAATACCTGTTCCATCAGTCAGCCCGAATACAACGACTACTTTTGCATCGACTTTATGCAGACCGGATTTTTTGAATACCGCAGTTTCAGGAGGCAGGAGGATATGCATACAGGGCGGATATTGATTACGAAACCCAGCTTTCCGTATACCATTCGTCATGTCGATGACCAACCTGATACAACGACTACTTTTAGATTTGATCCTGCATTCTTTCAACAGATCGCTGCCAACTACATACGGGAAGCAGGATGGTTTCTGCAAAATCCCGATGTGCATTCCATCGTGATCAACAGCAATGCAGCGTTGGACCACCTGCACCATATTTTTTTACAGCAGGTACAGCCCATGGAGAAAGCCGGCCAGCCGATCGGCCATGCCGTTCCTGACAAACTTTACGTGGACGAATTGGTGTTGCACCTGTTGGATGTTGTTATGAGCAGATTGGGCAACGTAGCTGCTGTAGCACCATTACCTGATGCACTGAAGTTATATCACCTGCCAACCATTGAGCAGGCACAGGATTACCTGTTACAGCATTTCCGGGAAGATATCTCTTTGCAACAGCTGGCACAGCATTGTCATACCAGCCCTTTTCATTTTAGCCGCATCTTCAAAGCCGTGCTGGGCGTATCACCCCATCAATACCTCTTAGGCATTCGTCTTCACCAGGCAAAACGATTGCTGGGTGATACCCAACAACCCGTCAGTGATATCGCTTTCGCTTGTGGATTCAATAACCTGGAGCATTTTGCAACAGCCTATAGGAAGAAGTATAATGTAAGCCCTTCGGCTTACAGAAGGCAACTGGTGTGAAGCAACAAGCTACATTCCTTCGTCTCCACTGTATTAGCTCGCAGCTCGCAGCTCATAACTTGTCCCGCAACAGCGGGAGCTCGCAGCTGTTCTTTACCTTACCAGCGTGACGGTTCCTTTTTGCGTATAAACAGTTCCGGTATAATCGGTAGCTCTTACCGACCAAACATAGATACCGGCCGACTGGGCTTTGCCTCCAATCGTTCCATCCCAGCCATTGGCACCGGAAGTGGTACTGTATACCAATTGTCCCCAGCGGTTGTAGACATTGAAATATTCTACGTTTTGCATGCCCGCTGCTACAAAGCGAAACACATCATTGTTGCGGTCTCCGTTGGGTGAGAAAGCAGTGGGAACAAAAATAGAAGGGCGTGTTTTAAAGACCTTTATCTGTATGAATGCCGAGTCTACGCAGTCCGCTTCATTATAGACCATCACTTTATAGCCTATACCGTTGGAGGGCGTAAAATGGGTGACAATGGGATTGGGAATATTGGTAGCAGATAAACCTTCACCAGGGAGCCAGTTGTACTTCACCCCGCCGCTCGCTTTTAATTGAAGCGGTTGTCCTACCACGGCTGCCGTATCATGACCGGCAAATGCAATGATATCGGGCAGCACAGTTACCAATATTGAATCCAGGCCAGCTTTGGGGCACCCCTTCGTATCATAGGCAGCCAGGATATAGTTGGTGGTACCGGGTGGTTTGGCCATCGGATTTAAGATAGTAGCATTATTGAGGTGGGCAGCGGGTGTCCACTGTACCGTTTTACCATCTGTATTGCCATTCAGCTGAACAGCTGCATCAAAGCAGATCTTTACATCGGGACCGGCATTGACCAACGGATAGGGAACGGTAGTTACCTGCACATCCCCTAATGCCGAGCAACTGCCAATATAGGCAGTTACCTTGTACAGTGTATTGAAAGGTGTGGTAGCAGTGGGGAAGGCGATATAAGGGTTGGGCATCTGCTGTGCGGGCGTCCATTCATATCTCAGGCCATCAGACGCCAGGTGCAGCAGGATGGCATCTCCCTGGCAAATGGTCGTATCATCCATTACCCGCAACGTTACATGGTCTACCACACGTATTTGTACAGAGTCGCGGTTGAGGCAACCATTGTCATCAAGGTTTACATAGTAATGCATGGTAGACGTGGGCGATACAGTGGGAGTAGGCGTGTTGGGGTTGATGATGTTGATACCAGGTGTCCAGCTAAATAGGCCGCTCCCGGAAGCTTTTAACTGTACGGCATCGGGAATGCAGATCAACGTATCACGAAAGGCCAGGCTGATAGGTGGTTTGTCTACGATCTGAATTGGTTTCACCAGCGTATCGATACATCCTTTCGTATTGGTGACGATCAGTTGTGCATTCTTCGGCCCCAACGAAGAATAGGTATAAGTGGGGTGCTGGTCTAAAGAAGTGCCATTAGGGTCACCGGGCTGTCCAAAATTCCAATACCACTCATTAACCAGTCCATATACAGAAGTCGAGGCATCATTGAACTTTGTGGGCTTGTTGACACAGATGCCGGTGAATGAAAAGCCAGGCACAAAGCCCGGGTATACCCTGGCCAGCGAAGTGGAGGAGTCGGCACATTGACCATTGCGGTTGATCACCAGTTTCACCTGGTAGATGCCCGTATCGGCAAAGGTAAAAGAGGAACTGGGCGCCACAGAAGTATAGATGGGAGTGCCTGTGGCTGTGGCGATCTCCCAGTTATAACTATTGATCAGCGGACTGCTGGAGAAATTTACGAGGTTAATCGTCTGCGTAGAGCCACACAACATATAGGCAGGCGGAATGGAAGCTGCAGCTACATTACACGAAGTGATTTTTATTTGCAGGTCTTTGCGTTGTATGGCAATCACTTTGTGGTCACGTATTTCCTGCACACACACTGTCACTACATAAGTGCCTTCCGGTGGAGCAATGCCCGTGATCATGCCGGTAGTGGAATTGATCTTTACCTTACTGCCCAGGGGGCTGCTGCCATTGTAGCTATTGCCATAGGGCACCGAAAAATAGGGTGGGGGATTGGGTGGGGTGGCATTACCGCCCCCGCCAATGGAACCGCCTATATAAGCCTCGCAAAATGAATAGAATAACTCGTCTCCATCGCCATCTGAGGCGGCAAAGCTGTAGGAAAAGGAATTGTTGGCGCACACCACCACCATATCACTGCCGGTAAAGCGGGCGCTGCTGTTTTTGGGGCCATCAGGATGAACGCCTGTACCGGGAATTTCACCGCTGTAGGTAGCGCCCACATTACTGTAGCCACTTACCAGGTTGCTAATACCGTTGACCCGGTAATTCACCTGGGTGGACAATACATACCCATCAACAGAAGAGGGCAGGGTAATAGCAAATTCATAATAACCCACACGGTAGCAAACGGCTGGGGGATTGGTGATGCAGGGGCCTGCATCTGTGAGATTCAGTGTTTCCTGGTTGGCCAGCGGTACAGATACATCCTGAAAACGGACGCCTGTAGCCTTGTTGAAAATACCGATTATACCGGGATTACTGAACTGCCGGTTGCTGAAACAATCCATAAAGAGCTTGACAGTAACGTGATAGCGGTATTGGCCGTTGGAGGAACTGATGAGTGTATAATAGGTTTCACCGCCGGTGATATGGTCTGCACGGGCGTTAAAAAATGTTACAAGGAAGAAGAAGACAAGGCAGCTTCTCCTAATGCAACAGTTTCCATTGATATGTACAATGGATGGCAGCAATGACTATAGATTTGGTGGGTGAAATCCTTGCGTGTCTCTTCTACCTTTAATATACGACTTTTTGAAGAGAAGGTTGGCTGCTGTGGAGAACTATGTCAGTAAGTCCGGAAGTCGGTAAGTCCGGAAGCAATACAAGTAGGCTTTTCTTTCGGACTTTCAGACTTTTCCGACTTTCGGACTTGTTTTACCTTTTTCCCAGTTCGATCACATTGCAGTCCTTCATGTTTTTCCCATCTACCACAAAAGTGATCAGCGTGCGTATTTTGTGCCAGCCTTCCCTGCCGGCAGCGCCGGGGTTCATGTGCAGGCAGTTTAGTTTGTCGTCGTATATCACTTTCAGGATATGTGAGTGCCCTGCAATGAATAGCTGCGGTGGACGGGCAGTAAGCTCTTTTTTTACAATCGGATTGTACCGGGGTGGATAACCACCAATATGCGTCATGTACACTTCTACTTCTTCACACATCCAGCGCAGGGTTTCCGGGTACACACTACTGATCTCATTCCCGTCGATATTACCATATACGCCTTTTAGCGGTTTGAAATCCCGGAGCTGGTTGGCAAGCCCAAGCGTGCCAAAATCGCCCGCATGCCATATCTCATCACATTGCTCAAAATGTTTAAATACGGCCGGGTCCAGGTAACTATGGGTATCCGAAATAAGTCCAATACGTGTCATGCAGGAATGAAATGTAACAGCAAATATAGTAAGTCCCGGTAAGTCGGTTGGCTCCCTGTATGCGGGCCTGTTGCATCTGATTACCCTACAAAGAAAGTCAATAACGGGCAGGCAGTCAAAATGGGCCTGCACGATATTCTAAATACAATAACAAAGCTTTATTGGGAGCGAGGGATGGTAATGTTTATTTTAGGTTTAATATTGTAATCGTTCTGCAATCCTGTCTTCTCTAATTAATGATCGATATGCGAAGTCGCTTTCTTTTTATATGCTTGTTGGTCGTAACAGGCGCCGGTGTGGCCCAAAATAAAATGCGTACGGTAGATGCGTTGATCAACAAAGATGATCCGGGCTGGCCTTTGGTTAAAGCATGGATCGACTCTGCCAGGAACAAAGTTGAGCTACTCCCAGCCGATACCGCCAAAGCCAGCGATGCTTTATTCAAAACACAGGTTACTACCGGGTCGCCCATGGGCGCCGTTATATTCATGACCGGTGGCCTGCTGGTAGATCATGGCTGGATACGAATACTGGGTTCAGGAAATGCCCGGCTCAACCGGTCCCTGCCCGAATGGAACAAAGGCAAATCATTTAATGACTATGGAGAAGCACCCGGTTATTGGTTGATAGCCGATGATGTGTTGGGTGGCTTCTTTGCTGTCAATACAGGTACCTTTAGCAGGGAAAAGATAGGCACGGTATATTACCTGGCCCCGGACAACCTGGAATGGGAAGACCTCAACATGACCTACTCCGACTTTTTACTCTTTTGCTTTAATAGCAACCTCGACAAGTTTTATGAAGGTCTTCGGTGGAAGGATTGGCAAAAGGATGTGGCCAAATTGCCGGGCAACAAAGTATTTATGTTCTTTCCTTTTCTCTGGTCCAAAGACTGGAAAGATATCAATAAGGTAACCAGAGAAGAGGCTCCTGCAGATGAACAATTTAAGTTCAATATGGAAACCCGCAAACGCCTCGGTCTTGAAACCAATTACCGTAAATAAGCGCGCCGCAGCTGGCGGGGATCGGAAGGTTTTGGGTTAAAATAGTATTGCCTATCTTTATAGTAACGATTGAAATATGCCTTTTCACCGGAATTTCACCTATTGGATTGATAAACGCCGCTGGAAATATTATTTCCTGATGGTAGCCCTGGAAGCTACGAGCCATGAGCTGCGAGCTTCGAGCTCCTGTTCTTCGCTGTCTTAGCTCGTTGATTGTCTGCTGGTTTTAAAGCTCGCTGCTCGATGCTCGCAGCTGGTTGCTAATGTATTTCACTTTCAATTGTCAAATCCTCAAATTATCACATTCCATGGCTTCCTATCATAAACTTGGGCAGATCCCACATAAACGTCATACCCAGTTCCGCAAACCCGATGGAGGACTGTATTCCGAACAGTTGTTTTCCACCGAAGGTTTTTCCAATGATTATTCCCTGTTGTACCATACCCATCCACCCACACAGATCATCCATACCGATGAACCTGTAAATGTAGCGCCCGTTATAGCAGAAGAGAAGATGCTGAAACACCGCAGCTTTGAAGGATTCAGCATCAAACCGGAAAAGGATTACCTGCAAAGCCGTAAACCCGTATTGGTCAACAACGACTGCCATGTAGTGTTGGCAGCGCCATCGGGTAGTATGGATGGTTATTATTACAAAAATGCCGATGCAGATGAAATGATCTTCGTGCACGAAGGCAGCGGCGTTTTACGCACCATGTATGGTGAACTTCCTTTTGGCTACGGCGATTACCTGGTGATCCCGCGGGGAACCATTTACCAGATCCATTTCAAGGATAGCCATAACCGTCTGTTCATCGTGGAATCGTTCAGCCCTATCCGCTTTCCCAAAAAGTACCTGAGCAAATACGGGCAACTGCTGGAACATTCGCCCTATTGTGAGCGTGATATCCGCGCCCCACAAAACCTACCCACCTTTGATGAAAAAGGAGATTTCCTGATCAAGACCAAAAAGAAGGGCATGTTGTATGGCATCCATTACGGTCACCATCCCTTTGATGTGGTGGGCTGGGATGGCTGCTGTTACCCCTTTGCTTTTAGTATCCATGATTTTGAGCCGATTACCGGCCGGGTACACCAGCCCCCACCCGTACACCAGACTTTCGAGGGCAATAATTATGTGGTGTGCTCTTTCTGTCCCAGGTTGTTTGATTATCACCCCCAGGCTATTCCCGCTCCTTACAACCACAGCAATATCGATAGTGATGAACTGCTGTACTATGTGGATGGTGATTTTATGAGCCGTAAACATGTAACGAGGGGCATGATCACCCTGCACCCCAGCGGTATTCCGCACGGCCCTCATCCCGGTGCCGTGGAGAAGAGTATTGGTGCTAAGGAAACCAAAGAACTGGCCGTAATGGTCGATACCTTCCACCCGCTGCAACTGACCGTGGAGGCATTGGCGATTGAAAATCCAAACTATACCATGAGTTGGGCAGAGTAGTGTTGCAGGGTACGTTGGATTGGCGTAAATTAGTGAGCATACACCACTAAGCCAACGTATGGGATTCTTCGATATCTTCAAAAAAGGAAATAAACAGGGCACTGCAACCAGTGATAATGGTATTGCAGGGCCTTTTTTTCTGGACGGTCTCACCGAACCTGTTATCAACCCCAATGGTCTGTATGCGCATGAATGGCGCAGGCAGCTCAAAACATCTGCGGGGCAAACGCAGTTCATGATCAGGTATTACGGTCAGCTTCACCATGAGCACACCTCCCTGATAGTAGGTACGGAACAGGCGCCTGCGTTGGTGCTGGCTGTTGACAAGTCAACGGGTAAGGAGATCGTGTTGTTCGATGGATGCCGTCATGGCTACAATGCGCTGCTCTGCGACACGTATACGGAAGCGCAGGTCAATAACAGGCCGGCTACCCAGGTGTACGCCGATAAGGAAGGGAATGACAGCTTTGCCATAACAATCTCTGCTTTTTATGGTATTGATTATGACGAAGAGTTCTCAGCGGATGTGGACAGTAATGGTATGATAGAACTGGTGAATGGTAGTAAAATACCATTTGAGAACCTGAAGCGCAATGGTTTTGATGCCCTTCAGATAAAAGTCACCAATGCCAGTGGCAAGAGCTTCAACATTGTGCTGGAAGAGTTGTCCTGATGAAACCTGTAGTATAAACCTGGTATGGAACAGGACAATTACCCTCTTTGAACATTACGTAAGAGCCACCCAAACTATTGATCCATGACATCCGTCAATAAAATATTATTCGCACTATATTACCTGGTCTGGGCCATCTTCCTTTGCCTGCTCTATGCTTATTTTACCGAAAAGCTCTATATCTATTTCGCGATCTTTTGGCGAATAGCCGGTCTCCTTGCAATAGGGGTCGCAGTGCTCACCTTACTCACCCTTGCAGCGTTTTATCTTTTCAAGCCTGCGAACAGGCGCTTTTATAAACAGTTGACCTGGCTGGTCCTATTGCCCATGGCAGGACTGATACCTTTTTTCATTATAAAAGCTCTTCCCGGCAAGCTGGAGAGTACTGTACATAAAATAAAAGTGAGCGGTGTTAATTATGCCTGTGAGTGTGCCGACTGGAGGATCGTCGAAATTGATGGTAAAGCCATTGACTGGGAAAAAGGAGAGGACATTTTTATAGAGCCTGTGAATGACTGGTTGCAGAACGAAGGTACCCGTATGGGAAATGTTATGCTCCTTACCGGCAGATTCTATAAAAGAAAAGGGTTTCCCCGAAACTTTCATAGTGAGCAAATGCCCGAAAAGGCAAGGGTATTTCAGTACACCAGCTTTGGGCTCATGCAGGGTATACGGGCTGTAGAGCAGTAAGCAAATGCCCGAAAAGCAAGGGTATTTCATTATATCAGTTACGGAATTATGAAAGCCGCAAAGCAACAAGCCAATACCCGATAGAAAGAAGGTATCTTCGCATAGTGATGGACATACAAGTCGTTAAAACTGAGTTATCTGAGATCGCTGGCCTGCGTGCTTTGTTCCTGCAGGAATACATGGTGCAGTTCGTGCACAACAAATGCCACCTGTATGGCTGGGCTGATACCTGGCGTTTTACCCTCGACGGCCAGACTATTGGATATGGTGCTGTGTGGGGTAGGGACAAGCGGGAGGACAGGGACGCTATTTTCGAATTTTATATGTTAAAGCCCTTCCGGAAGCTAACCCATGCAGCTTTTGCCCGCTTTTACCAGGTGGCGGGTACCCCATATATTGAATGCCAAACCAATCATCCCCTTCTGGCAAGCCAGGTGTTTGAACATGCCAGGAATATCTACGCAGAAGCTATTCTCTTTGAAGATCATTTTCAAACCAATTTGCCTTCGGGCGATTTTGTCTTTCAAAGAAAGCAGCCGGAAAGTGATGACAATGCTAATTCTAATGACCGTGCCTATATCGTCAGCCTGCAAAATGAGGAAGTAGCCTCCGGTGGGCTAATGCTGAACTATAACCTGCCATTTGCCGATATCTACTATGAGGTAAATGAAAAATATCGCCGGCAGGGAATAGCCAGTTTCATGGTACAGGAACTGAAAAAAGAAGCCTACCTCATGGGCAGGGTTCCTGCTGCCCGCTGCAATATCAAAAACATGATCTCCAAATCCACCTTGCTAAAGGCTGGTATGAAGGTATGCGGTTATATCCTTCAGGGAGAGCTGTCTCCTTCCCTCATTCCGGATCTTAATTTCCGTTAATTCTAGCTCAGTGGAAGTCTTTTCCTTCTCTCTTCCTCCTCGTTAGATTCGCGTATCCTAGGGTCATCCTAGGGTTTTCTTAGGGTATTTGTCAGGTATTTAATGGGTTTATTACTTAAGATAACCTTAAGAATACCTGATGAAGAACTTACTTTACAAGGACCTATCGAGGCTGAACAGAGGACCTACACCGAAGCCCACGACATTGAGAGGCCATGAAACGGGCACCTGGACAGGCGCTATAAAAATAATTCCACCCAAAACTTGCCTGGTAAGAAAACCTCTTTTACCTTTGGTTTAACTATTTGGTTAAACTATATGGTTGACGAAGCAAATAAGGATCAGAGTACAGAGCAGAAGATACTGGTAGCTGCCAAGGCGGTGTTTATTGAGCAAGGGCTGGCTGGCGCCCGGATGCAGGACATTGCCGACAGGGCTGGCATCAATAAAGCCCTTTTACACTATTATTTCCGCAGCAAAGACAAATTGTTTGAAATGATCTTCCAGGAAGCCGCCATGAAATTCCTGCCCAAGGTGAGTATCCTGTTTGAGGCCGATATGCCGCTTTTTGAAAAAATACGTGTGTTTATCGACAACTATATCACGATGATGATAGACAATCCCTTTATCCCACTCTTCGTGCTGAATGAAGTGCACAAATCACCCGAAGATTTCATTGCTAAAATATGGGGCGGCAGATTACCACCGGTTGTTGAGTTTGCTGCGCATGTACAAAGAGAGATCGATGCAGGCAATATCAGGCCTGTGAAACCCTTCCACCTGATGATCAATATGATCTCTATGTGCGTATTTCCTTTTATTGGGCGACCGGTCATACGGGGTGTATTCAAAATAGACAATGACCAGTTTATGCAGTTGATGGAAGAGCGAAAAGCACTGGTCGCCAATTTCGTTATTGATTCTATAAGGCTATAAAATTTTTTTATGTACACGTTGACCAAATGGTTAAATAACATGGTTAAACATTGGAAATCTGCAGCACTGCTGTTATGGATCACACCTGCACTGGCGCAGGATAGTACCACGCTCACGTTGGAACAGGCCTATGACCTGTCGCGGGAAAATTATCCGCTCATTAAGCAAAAGGGGCTTATCAGGCAAACGGCGGATCTTACCATCGATAATCTGAATAAGAATTATCTGCCACAGGTTACCGTATCGGGCCAGGCTACTTACCAATCGGCTGTGACCAGTGTACCCATCAGGGTGGCAGGGTTGGATATTCCTACCCTGGCGAAAGACCAGTACCGCATACAGGCCGAAGCTACCCAGCTATTGTATGATGGCGGCACGGTATCCGCCCAAAAGAACTTACAGCAGGTAAATGCGTTGGTAGAAGATCAGCGGGCTGAAGTAGACCTCTACAAAGTAAAAGAACGGATCAACCAGTTTTACCTGGGGATCCTATTGCTGGATGAACAGCTAAGGCAAACCGAACTGGTGAAGAAAGACATTCAGCTGGGCATCAAAAGAGTGACCGCACAGGTGGACAATGGTACCGCTTTCCGCTCCAACCAACTGGTATTGGAAGCAGAACTGCTGAAGGCAGAACAACGTACCATTGAATTAAAAGCTACGCGCAAAGGCTGGCTGGATGTGCTATCGCTTTTCCTCAATCAGACCCTGCCGGAAAATACAGCTCTTCGCATGCCGGCAGTACGCACCTATATTATGGCGCCTGGTATCAATCGCCCGGAGTTGAAGTTATTCACTTACCAGGACAGCTTATTCAAAACACAGAATTCCCTGATCAGTGCAAAGAACCGTCCCCGTACGAGTTTATTTGTGCAGGGTGGTTATGCCAGGCCAGGACTGGACATGTTGAAGAATGATTTTGCCTGGTTCTATGTGGCCGGTGTACGGTTGAACTGGGCCCTGGGCAATTTGTATACAACAAAGAAAGAGCGGCAATTACTAACGGTGAACCAACGAATGGTGGATGTGCAGAAAGACCTGTTCATGCTCAATACCAATACACAATTAAAGCAGCAACAATCTGAGCTGAACAAACTGCAGCAGCTGATTGAATCTGACGAGCGCATCATCGATCTCCGTGCCAAAGTAAAAGAGGCGGCCAATGCCCAACTGGAAAATGGCGTGATCACGGCCAATGATTATTTGCGGGAAGTAAATGCAGAAGACCAGGCAAGGCTGGCCCTGATAGCCCACCGTTTACAATGGCTGCAGGCACAGATCAATTATGAAACGATATCAGGCAATCAATAAAATGTCCGTCTGTCGCCCTGAGCTTGTCGAAGGGCTGTCGAAGGCGGCTTCGATAAACTCAGTCCCGCGGAGCGGGATAAACTCTGACAAAAACAAACAGCAACAGGAATTAAAATAATAATGTTTATGAAAAAAATGATTACAGGAGTAGTGATGGCAGCAGCCTTACTCACTGCCTGCAACGGCAATAAGGCAACACATGATGCCTCCGGTACTTTTGAAGTTGATGAAGTGATCGTATCCTCCGAACTGACCGGTACCCTTTTGACATTTGATATTACAGAAGGTGATTCCATCCCCAAAGGCAAAGTGATCGGTACGATCGATGCCGAAAATCTTTCACTCCAAAAAGACCAGGTACAGGCCAGTATTGAAGCCCTGAAAGAAAAGACTGCCGATCTGGGTCCCCAGGTAAAACTGTTGCAGGATCAATTGACAGTACAACAATCACAACTGGACAGGTTACTGAGGGAAAAACAGCGTACAGAGAACCTCTTGAAACAGGATGCGGCTACTGGTAAGCAACTGGACGACATGAATGCAGAGATAGATGTAGTGAAAAAGCAAATGGCGGTAACCCAACAACAGATCAATGTACAGCGCAGCAATATAGGTACGCAGAACCGTAGCATCCTCAGCGAGGGTAAGCCCCTTGAAAAAAGGGTGGCCCAATTGGATGATCAGCTGAAACGTGCGGGTATTAGCAATCCCATCAATGGTACCGTGATCACCAAATATGCAGAAGCAGGTGAAATGACTGCCGTAGGAAAGGCCCTGTATAAAATTGCCGACCTCTCTACCATGACATTACGTGCCTATATTACCGGAACACAGTTGTCACAGGTGAAACTGAACCAGCAAGTGAAAGTATTGATCGATAATGGCGCCAACGCTTACCGGGAATATCCTGGCGTGATCACCTGGATAGCTGATAAAGCAGAATTCACACCCAAGACGATCCAAACCAAAGAAGAACGCGCCAACCTGGTATATGCTGTAAAGATCAAAGTAAAGAACGATGGATTTATTAAGATCGGCATGTACGGAGAAGTAAAGCTGTAGTGGAAACAAGCTGCGAGCTTCGAGCTACTAGCTTCGAGCTAATACAGCAAAGTTTTCAGGCTCGCAGCTCGAAGCTCACAGCTCGAGGCCCTTATTTGGTAAAACTGAAATAATATTATATGCCATCAGTGGTTGCTGAAAACATTGTTAAGAAGTACGGTAAAAAGAAAGACGTAGTGGAGGCATTGCATGGAATTTCCTTCCAGGCCGAGAAAGGAGAGTTGTTCGGTATTATCGGGCCGGATGGCGCAGGCAAAACCTCCCTGTTCCGTATCCTCACTACTTTATTGTTGCCCGATGGTGGCAGCGCCACGGTGGATGGGCTGGATGTAGTGAAAGACTTTAAAGCCATCCGTAATAGGGTAGGGTATATGCCCGGCCGTTTTTCACTTTACCAGGATCTTACCGTTGCAGAGAACATGGAATTCTTCGCCACCATATTCAATACTTCGATTGAAGAGAACTACGACCTGGTGAAGGATATCTATTCACAGATAGAGCCTTTTAAAGACAGGCGGGCTGGTAAATTATCGGGTGGTATGAAACAAAAGCTGGCCCTTAGTTGTGCGCTCATCCATCGTCCCTCCGTATTGTTCCTGGATGAACCCACTACCGGTGTGGATGCAGTATCCCGTAAGGAGTTTTGGGAAATGCTGCGCAACCTGAAACAACAGGGTATCACCATCCTGGTGTCTACGCCCTATATGGATGAAGCCAGCTTGTGTGACCGTGTAGCCTTGCTGCAAAATGGCAAATTATTATCGGTCAATACACCTGCCGGTGTAAGGGCTGCTTTTGGAAAACCATTGCTGGCGGTGAGGGGTTCTGATATGCTGGCGTTGCTCACGCACCTGAAACAATTTGAAACCGTTGTGGATGCTTATCCTTTTGGAGAGCATCACCATGCTGTGATGAGTGAAGGATATGATATTGAACAACTGCGCAGTTACCTGCAGCAGCAAGGCCACAAAGAAGTAGAAATGGCAGCCATTGAGCCAGATATAGAAGATTGCTTTATGGATTTGATGAAGAATTAAGAGGTGAGTGGTGAGTAGCGAGTAGTTTGTATTCGGGGGTGGCTGTTTTCCACAAGCCACTAGCTTTTTACCACTCGCGCTATTTGGGTAGCGATTCACAAATTAATAAACTAAACATGAGCGGAAGCATTGCAATAAAGGCCGATCAGCTCACCAAACGTTTTGGTGATTTCACAGCCGTAGACAGTATCTCCTTTGAAGTACAGAAAGGAGAGATATTCGGGTTCCTGGGCGCAAACGGCGCTGGTAAAACCACCGCCATGCGTATGCTGTGCGGGCTATCTATCCCCACAGAAGGAACGGCTACCGTATCTGGATTTGATGTGTACAAACAAACCGAGCAGATCAAAAGGAATATAGGCTACATGAGCCAGAAGTTTTCCCTGTATGAGGACCTTACCGTAAAAGAGAATATCCGCTTCTATGCCGGCATATATGGCAAGAGTGATGCCTTTATCAAAGAGAAAACGGCTTACCTGCTCCAGGAATTGCACATGGAAGCAGAAGCTAATAAGTTAGTGAGATCATTACCCTTGGGCTGGAAACAAAAGCTGGCATTTTCCGTAGCCATCTTTCATGAGCCCGGCATCGTGTTTCTCGATGAGCCCACGGGTGGGGTAGACCCGGTAACGAGACGTGAGTTCTGGAACATGATCTACCAGGCGGCCGCCAAAGGCATTACTGTTTTTGTGACCACCCACTACATGGATGAAGCAGAATATTGTAACCGCGTATCGATCATGGTGGATGGCCGTATTGATGCCCTGGATACACCCCGTGAGTTGAAAAGGTCCATGCAGGCCAGCTCCATGGATGAAGTGTTTTTGAAACTGGCCCGGAAGGCGACAAGGAATGCAGATTAAGTTAAAAAACAGCCATGAAACAATTTCTATCGTTTGTAAAAAAAGAGTTTTACCATATCGGGCGCGACAGGCGAACCTTGTTCATCCTGTTGGGTATGCCCATTATACAGATCATCATTTTCGGGTTTGCCTTGACCAATGAGGTGAAAAACTCAAAGATCGCTGTCCTCGACAATGCACAGGATATAGCTTCTACAGAAATCCGTAGCCAGCTGGATGCCAGCCGCTACTTTGATGTGGTTATAGAGATGCATTCTTATAAAGAAATTGAAGCGGCTTTTAAGCAGGGAAAGATCAAACTGGCAGTAGTATTTCCCCAACAGCTAAACAGCGAGCTGCAGCACTTCAATACCGCTCAAATCCAACTGGTGGCCGACGCTTCTGATCCCAATGTAGCTACCACACTCACCAACTATGCCACGGCTGTGATAATGGATTACCAGGACAGGGTGACCAATGGCCGCAAACTACCCTATACCATTAAAACAGAAATGCGGATGTTGTACAATCCCCAGCTGAAAGGCGCTTACAGCTTTGTGCCGGGGGTAATGGCGATGGTGCTGATGCTGGTGTGTACCATGATGACTGCTATCACCGTGGTGCGGGAAAAGGAAACCGGCACCATGGAGATCATGCTGGTATCGCCCGTAAGGCCCATGAAAATTGTAACAGCCAAAGCAGTGCCTTACCTGTTGTTGTCTATGATCAATATCGCCAGTATCCTCCTGTTAAGTGTGTTTGCCCTCGATGTGCCCATCAATGGAAGTTTGTTGTTGCTGATAGCGGAAAGCATTTTGTTTATCCTTACCTGTCTGGCGCTGGGGTTACTCATATCCTCTTCCACCAATTCACAGCAAACGGCCATGTTCATTTCCTTAACGGGACTGTTTCTGCCTACGATAATGTTGAGTGGTTTCATGTTTCCCATAGAGAATATGCCCCTGCCTTTGCGTATCATATCCAATGCAGTGCCGTCAAAATGGTATTATGATATTGTGAAATCAGTCATGATCAAAGGACTGGGCATTTCGGCCATCTGGAAGGAAACACTGATCCTGGCAGGCATGACGATATTCCTGCTGGCATTGGCGATTAAGAAGTTTAAAATAAGACTGGCATGAGAACATTAAAATTCCTGCTGCAAAAAGAGTTCCGGCAGATCTTTCGTGATCCTGCTATCATACGCATCCTCTTTGTGATGCCCCTGGTACAATTGATGGTCCTGCCCCGGGCTGCAGATTATGAAGTGAAGAACATCAAGCTCAGTGTGGTAGACCATGATCATTCCACCTATTCCCGTCAGTTGATATCCAAGGTTACTGCTTCTGGTTATTTCATATTGAACAATTATACGTCTTCCTATAAAGAAGCGATGCAGGAAGTGGAAAAGGACCATGCCGACCTGATACTGGAAATACCTGCTTCCTTTGAGAAGACCGTGGTAAAGGAAAATGAAGCCACTTTGTTTATGGCCGTCAATGCCATCAACGGCACAAAGGCCAACCTGGGCGCTGCCTACCTGCGCAGTATTATCCAGGACTTTAACCGTGAGGTAAGAATGAAATGGGTACAGTTTCCCCGGTTTGATCCGGAAATGAACCTGCAGGTCACTTCATCCAATTGGTTCAACCCTTCCCTCAACTACCGCTATTTTATGGTGCCGGGCATCCTGGTAGTACTGGTTACCATGGTAGGCGCTTTTCTTACCTCACTCAACATCGTAAAGGAAAAAGAGATTGGTACCATTGAGCAGATCAATGTGACGCCCATTCGTAAATACCATTTCATTCTGGGTAAGCTGATCCCCTTCTGGGTTCTCGGGATGGTCGTATTGAGCCTGGGATTGATCCTGGCCAGGTTTGCCTACAATGTGATCCCCGAAGGAAGCTTGCTCACCATTTATGTGTTTGCGGCCGTGTATTTGCTGGCTGTGTTGGGATTGGGGCTATTGGTCTCTACTTATACAGCTAATCAGCAGCAGGCTATGTTGCTTTCCTTCTTCATCATGATGGTGTTTATCCTGTTGGGAGGTCTTTATACTTCCATCGACAGTATGCCGGCCTGGGCGCAGGCTGTAACCAAGGCAAACCCTGTGGCTTATTTTATAGAAGTGATGCGTATGGTAATTCTCAGAGGCAGTAGCCTGGCCGATATCAAACAGCAGTTGCTGGTGATGTTTGGCTTTGCCGTGTTGCTCAATGGCTGGGCGATATTGAGTTATAAGAAGCGGGCGTAGCGAAAATAGAACTTACTAAAAAGGTACAGCTGCTATCACTGTACCTTTTTGTTTTTTATGGCTAACTCCAAACGCCGGCAGCGATAGCTTTCCTGATGTATTCAGAGAAATCAGTTGCTTTACGGCCCAGGGCTTTTTCTACACCGTCGGTTACATGCTCGTTACGACCATCCAGCACTACGGTGAACAGGTAGGTGAGCAGGGATATCAACTCTTTGGGAACTTCATATTCAGCCAGCATACCTGCATATTCGTCCATGGAGATATGCTGGTATTGAATGGGCTTACCGGTGGCACGGGCAATTTCAGCGATCGCTTCTTCAAAGGTGAGCATGCGTGGACCTGTCACTTCATATATCTTACCATTGTGATCATCCGTGGTCAATGCGACTACAGCAATCTCAGCGATATCATCCACATCAACGAAAGGTTCGCCAACAGGGGGAACAGGCAGCGCTACATGGCCTGCCTGGATGGGCTCCGCCAGATAGCCTTCACTAAAGTTCTGGCAGAACCAGCTGGCCCTGATGATGGTCCAGTCCACACCGGCATTGATGACCACTTGTTCGGCGGCCTGCGCTTCCGGCTCCCCACGGCCCGACAACAATACCAGTTTCTTTACGCCGTTTTTTACCGCCAACTGGGTAAAAGATGCAATTGCTGCCAATGCCTCCGGCATGCATATATCGGGCTGGTAAGATACATATACAGCATCCACATGTTCCAAAACAGGGGCCCAGGTAGATTGATTGTCCCAGTCGAAAGGAAGGGCAGCTGAGCGTGAACCTGGTCTTACCGGCAAGCCCTGTGCGTGAAGTGAATTAAATACCCTGCTGCCTGTTTTTCCTGTGCTGCCAAGAACCAGTATTCTGTTGGCGGTGTTTTTTGTTTTCATGATCTATAATTTTCAACAAAGCTATTGGGCGCTATCCTCCGGAAATAGAACAAAACCGACAAGGCATATAATTACAGGCTGGAATCCGTTAAGCCAGACACCCGTTCTGTGTAGTCACTGTTGTGGCCGCCGGCAGGTCGGTTAGTTTTGAGGCATAAACAAACCTTTACAAATGAAAACGACCAATTTGTTTCTTTTGATGACCCTTTTAGTAGCAGTAGCCTGTAGAAAAAGTAAAGACCCTGCGCCAGCGCCGATAATAGAGCCAATGTTTACAAATGTTGAAACGTACAGTAAATTCAGCGGACTTAATGAAACTGCCTTCGTGTGGTACACGCACGATAAAGGTGATGGGCGTCGTTCCATGAAAGAGATAGCTGCTGATAAATCTTTGCAGTCACAGACTTACTTCGGGCGTTATAAAAATGATAATGATGAAGATGGTCTGTATGCACCAACTGCCTACCCGGTATTGTATGGCCAACAAAACTGGACTGTACAGAACAAAACTATATTTAAGAAACCCGCTTTCACTGAAAAGGAATTTAATGAACTGGTGGAGGTGGACTATTTAAATGTAAATGCTGCCTTTATTGAAAAAGCATGCAAAGAAGGCACGGTGATAGGCGAGAAGGTGACCAAAATATCGCAAGGAGATGTATTTGTTTTTGAAAGTATGGAAGGTAAGGTGAAAGGAGTTGTAAGAGCCGCCGGGTATTTCCAACAGGGAAAGTTCCTCAAACTGGAAGTATGGGTTAAATAGGGTTTGTCTTTACATTTGTGCCTCAAAGCACTAATTATGGAATACAGAAAACTAGGAGAAACAGACCTTACTTTATCAGCGATCACCTTTGGCGCCTGGGCCATTGGCGGATGGATGTGGGGCGGGGCCGATAGGAAGGATGCCGTAAAAGCCATTCAGGCTTCTTATGCAGAAGGCGTTACCTCCATTGATACAGCACCGGCCTACGGACAGGGATTGAGCGAAGAGATCGTGGCAGAAGCCATCCAGGGAATACCCAGAGATAAAGTGCAACTGCTTACCAAGTTTGGTTTGCGCTGGGATGTGAAAGAAGGGGAGTTCTTTTTTAAAAGCAAGGATGCTGCCGGCAACGACCTGGATATTTATAAGCTCGCCTCCAAAGCCAGTGTGATCAAAGAATGTGAAGATTGCCTGCGCAGGTTGAAGACAGATTATATCGACCTGTTCCAGATCCATTGGGCAGATAACAGTACGCCAATTGCTGAAACGATGGAAGCCCTGGCCTTGCTGCAACAGCAAGGAAAGATAAGAGCCGCTGGTGTATGTAATTATTCGGTGGACCAGATGAAGGAAGCGGCTAAGACCTTTAGCCTGGCATCTGATCAGGTGCCGTATAGTATGGTCTTGCGCGATATTGAAAAAGAGCTGGTGCCTTATGTATTGGAAAATAAAAAATCTATTATTGCTTATAGCCCGCTTCAACGGGGCCTGCTCACCGGTAAGATAAAACCCGGATACCAATTCGGCGAAGGTGATACCCGCGAGGGCAACCGGTTCTATACAGAAGACAGTATTAAGAAAGTGAATGCCTTTCTGGACACCCTGAAACCCTTGACTGCAGAAAAGAATTGTTCCCTGGCGCAACTGGTCATACGCTGGACCATTGAACAACCTGCCATTGCAGTAGCCCTGGTGGGCGCGCGTAATGCTGAACAGGCAGTGCAAAATGCCCGGGCTATTGATGTAAAATTGACCGGGGGAGAGATCGAATTGATCAATAATCAAATAGCCCTTATGCTATAACGTTTTGTACCTGATCAATACATATTGGTCAGTATTTTAAACCGTTCTGCTGTAGTATTTACCATCACTACGGCAGGACGGTTTTCTTTTTTTTGTAATGAAACAATAGCAACTTCGTTTGCTGGTGCCGGTTTTTTGTTTTAACTTGATCGTCCTGTTACACTTCCCCCTTCTTATTCCCGCTACTATTGCGATCCGGATACCCATGCACATACGCAGTATATAATACTAAACTCTAATACTTATCTTATGGGATTTTCAATTAACAACAGGCAGGATGTTACCATCTCCATGAAACGATCCATCAAATGGATCATTGTCTTTTTAGCTATCGTCATCGTTGTCTCCATCGCAGGCATTATTATGCTCAACGCGGTCTATTCGCTGGAGCGGGATTCTTTTGCAAGGGAAATAGCCATCGTTTTGTTGCAGTTAATAGCCGTAGGGGTAGTGGGATCGGTCTCTTCCCTGCTATTGGCGCAATACAGTGCCAACCAGACCGCTCTGCAGGCTAAACAACAACTGGAGGAAGAAGAACTTAGGCAAAAGAAGGAAAAGGCAAGGGCGGAACAGGCCATACAGGAAAAAGAAGAACGACTCAAAGCCGAAAAGGCCATCGAACTCCAAAGGATCGATATCAATAACAAAAATGAGCTCAAGAAAGATATTGTAAAACGGCTGGGCCAGATATACCATGATGTGAAAGGCGTGCGGAGGATGCTAAGGGCAAGAGTGCTGTCTGTACCTTACGACGATAAAAATGTATCCACTGCCAACGTATACCTCAAGCCTTATGCGCAATACATGGAAACTTTCAATGACCTGCAGCTGGATCTGGAAGGCATCAAGGATGAGATAAAGTACGGCATTATCCATATGGGCCTGTTCTCTAAAAATGAGGAGATCTATGAGAGCCTGAAATTGATGGAGGAATACCTGGCGGATGTTTTTAATGAATATGAAACCTGCAAAAGCAAGTTCAATGAAAAAGCCTATGCCCCTTATACTGAGTTTACCCGGCTTCAGAGCTTGCTGAGCGCCGCCGGAAAAGACAGCCATACCGCTTTCCGCAAGAATTTTATCAATGAATACAAAAGCACTATCGCCAGCATGCTGGGCGACCTGGTGAACCTCGAGGCAGCCTAGAGCTGCCTCACCCACCTCAAAATAAATGGGTAGGGAAGCATAAGTAAATGAACATTCACTTATCTTTGCTCTATTAATGAGAACAAGAGACACAGATAAGGAAGACCTGGTAAGGCAAAAGGCCATCGAAATGATTGTAAATGATGGGCTTAATGGCTTTAGCATGCAAAAGTTGGCCAAAGTAGCCAGTATTTCGCCTGCCACCCTTTATATATATTATAAGGACAAGGAAGACCTTCTCCTGAAGATCTGCCATTCCGTGGTTGATGAGATGATGGATGTGAGTCTGAAAGGCTTTGACCCCGAGATGCCTTTTGCCAAAGGGATGGAAATCCAGTGGAGAAACCGGATCAGCTATTTCGTGCAGTACCCGGTAGAAATGCAGTTTATGGAACAGGTGCGGTACTCACCCTTGTACGAGAAGATCCATGAAGCGATCGGTGCGAAGTTTGGACGCGTACTGGGGCCATTCGTGCATAAAGCCATCGCCAATAAAGAGTTACGGGAAGTACCATTCGAGGTATACTGGTCCGTTGCTTTCGCACCCCTTTACCAGCTTATCAAATTCCATACCCAGGGAGGACATAAAACCAAGGATTTCAAGATAAACGATGAGATCATCCAGATGACCCTCGATATGGTATTGAAAGCATTGAAGCCTTAAAAAATTTTGCCCGATAATTAAGTAAATGAATGTTCATTTAAACAATATCGCCCACAGTCATCCGTCTACCGGGGCAGGGTTGCAGGTATTGGTGTTTAAAACCAACCTGCGCTTTAAAAAAGACATCCGCCTGGTGGGCACCATTTTGGAGCGTGAGCCCCATATTCTACGCTGGAACGTGGATATATGGGATGTAGACAAAGTCTTGCGTATTGAAACCGCCCGGTTGTCAGTGCAGGAAGTAATAGCCCTGGTTACGGGTGCCGGCTATTGCTGTTCCGTATTACCCGATTAACTAAAATGACAAATTATAGCCATGAATCAAGCCCAACCTGTTACAGAAAAACCTTCGTTTACACCCTACCAAAAGCTGGTAGTGGCCATCCTTGCCCTGCTCCAGTTTACCATTATCCTGGATTTTATGGTGCTGTCGCCATTGGGTACTATCCTTATTAAAGAATTGAGTATCACCCCGGCCCGGTTTGGGTGGGTGGTATCAGCCTATGCCTTTAGTGCCGGTATTTCTGGTGTATTGGCAGCCGGTTTTGCCGATAAATACGATCGCAAGAAGCTGCTGGTGATCTTTTACATTGGTTTCCTGATCGGTACCGCTCTGTGTGCAATGGCTACCGATTTCCATTCCCTGCTTATAGCCCGTATCGTTACCGGTCTTTTTGCTGGTGTAGTAGGTTCGGCAAGTATGGCCATCGTTACCGACCTTTTCCCCATCCAGATGCGGGGTAGGGTAATGGGGTTCATACAAATGGCATTCGGCGGCAGCCAGGTATTGGGTATTCCCATTGGTCTCCTGTTGGCTACCCGCTGGGGATGGCATTCCACCTTCTGGATGGTCGTTGCTTTTGGTCTTGTCCTGGGTTTTGTGATCATCACTTACATGAAGCCAGTGACAGAGCACCTGAAATTAAAATCGGAGAAAAATCCGCTGGAACACTTTGTGCACACTATTTCCATGAAACCCTATCTCCTGGGATTCCTGGGCACCATGCTGCTGGCTACCGGTGGTTTCATGATCATGCCTTTCGCCAGTACCTTTACTACCAATAATTTAGGTATCCATCAGGACGCATTGCCGCAGCTGTATCTCATTACAGGGATGTGCTCGCTTATATTGATGCCCATGATCGGAAGACTGAGTGATAAGATCGACAAATACATTGTATTCTGTATTGGTACCGCCCTCAGTATACTGATGATCGGCGTGTACACCAACCTGGGTCATACCAGCTTTGCTGTACTGGCCGTGATCAACATTATCATGTTTTCAGGTATAATGTCGAGGATGATCCCGGCATCTGCCATTACGAGCGCTATCCCAAATCCGCAGGACAGGGGTGCTTTCATGAGCATCAACTCTTCTGTACAGCAGGTATCCGGCGGTATCGCCGCTGCCATATCAGGAATGATCATTGTAGAAAATCCCGATAAGAGTCTAAAGCATTTTGATACAGTGGGTTATGTAACCATGGGAGCCATGGTGATCGCTGCGGTGATCATGTACTTTGTGGCCAGGCAGGTACAAAGGAAGACTGGTAAAGGAGTGCTTACTGTGAAGCCGATAGGAGAGGCTTTGGCGACTTAGGAGCCGGGAGTAAAGAGTTGGGAGTCGGGAGCCAAGAGCCGGGACTTCAGACTCTGAACTCCAGACTCAGAACTCTCCTTAACGGCCGGATAACAGGAGTTTATTTTTTTCATATCCGGGGTTTCGTTAAATTAGGTAATGAATACACCGCGGGGACGCAACGACGCTGAGGACAGGTAGCCAATACTTATCTCTGCGACTGGGCTGGCCCTGCGGTTTTTTTATCACTTAAAATTGCTGTCATATGCTTAAACTTTCAGAACTACAACCCGGAGACATTGTAATGGCCGAATACGAAGGTCAGAAAATGGAAGGCACTGTGAAGGAACTGAATAAGGAAGACAAAGAAGTATGTGTGGAAACATCCGTCCAGGAATTTTGGTTCAAGCCCGAAGATCTCTTCCCTATTCCGCTGACCGAAGAACAGTTACTGAAGCTGGGCTTTGAAAAGGTGGAAAATGCGGATGGTTCTGTGAAGTATAAGAAAGACTCCTTCCGGGTATTAGTGCCCAATAAGGGCGACTTCACCCACCTGGATATCTGGTGGCGGGAGGATCGCCGGCACCTGCGCCAGGCCATTAATGTGCATGAATTACAGAATCATTACTACCAGATGACCAAAGTAGAGCTTAATCCTGCCTGATTATCAACGATTTTATCCTTATTTTCGCCGGCTTGAAGGCCGAAGTAGGGGAGGAAGGAAAATTTTATGTTATTATTTCATATTTCCGTGTGATAATCCTATCTTTGCGCCTCCTTAAACGAATATGGGAAAACAACCGCTGATTAAACAAGATGGAGTAATTCTGGAAGCCTTGTCCAATGCAATGTTCAGGGTGAAGTTGGAAAACGGTCATGAGATATTGGCCACCATCTCTGGAAAAATGCGGATGAATTATATCCGGATTTTGCCGGGTGATAAAGTGGGAGTGGAAATGAGCCCGTATGATCTGTCCAGGGGTAGGATTATTTTCAGGTACAAATAAGTAAAAAGAAATAACATGAAAGTTCGTGCATCCATCAAGAAGCGCAGCGCCGATTGTAAGATCGTGAGGAGGAAGGGAAGGCTGTATGTGATCAACAAAAAGAATCCCCGCTTCAAGCAAAGACAAGGTTAATTGGCAAGAGGCATTGGCAATAGCGCCAATATTTGTTGACAATATTAAATTGTAAATTAAAATTTCAAATCGAATATGGCTCGTATTGCCGGTGTAGACTTACCAAAAACGAAGAGGGGAGAGATTGGTCTTACCTATATTTTTGGTATTGGTCGCTCTACAGCTCAGTATATCCTGGGCAAAGCAGGAATTGATTTCAGCAAAAAGGTGAATGCCTGGGATGACGATGAACTGAACGCTATCCGTAACATCATTACCAATGAGTTTAAGGTAGAAGGTCAGTTGCGTTCTGAAGTACAGATGAGCATCAAGCGTTTGCTGGATATCGCCTGTTACCGCGGATTACGTCACCGTAAAGGCTTACCTGTTCGTGGACAACGTACACGTACAAACAGCCGTACACGGAAAGGTAAACGTAAGACAGTTGCTGGTAAGAAGAAAGCAGCTAAGAAATAATGCTACAGAGGCACTGTTATACGGTGTCTCTGTTTTCATATTTTGCCTGTTACGCTTCGTAACGGGCAGAAAGAGGCGCAACATGTTGCGTCTCTACGAATTTGAATCAATGCCGGATCGCTTCACAGCAGGAGGATTGGTTCAGTCCCTTCACAAGAGGGATCATTTTTAAACGTTAGATTACCTGTTATCAAATCATGGCAAAAGCAGCTAAACAACAAGCTCCCAGCGCGAAAGCCGCTGCGAAAAAAAGAGTAGTAAAGGTTGATTCCTATGGTGACGCACACGTCGTAGCCAGCTTCAACAACCTGATCATCAGCATTACCAACAAGAACGGCCAGGTTATCTCCTGGAGCAGCGCCGGTAAAATGGGCTTCAAGGGTTCTAAAAAGAACACTCCCTATGCCGCTCAAATGGCATCTGCCGATGCAGCTAAAACCGCTTTCGACGCGGGTGTTAAGAAAGTAGACGTTTACGTGAAAGGCCCCGGCGCCGGTCGCGAAAGCTCTATCCGCGGATTAGCCCAGAATGGCATTGAAGTGGTAATGATCAAGGATGTAACCCCCCTGCCCCACAACGGTTGCCGTCCTCCCAAGAAAAGAAGAGTATAAACTGAAGCCGGAAGCCAGCAGTCTGAAATTCAACAGAATCCAATCAGACCACTGACCTTATACGTCCGACTTCTATTCATAAACAGGGTGCCCGATTTATTTTTACGATTTTTATTGATCAGGCGCCGACACCAAAAAATCATCTAAACAATTATGGCACGTTACACTGGTCCAAAAACAAGAATCTGCCGCATTTTCGGCGAGCCCATTTTAGGTAATGGTAAATACCTGAGCAAGAACAGCAATCCTCCTGGTCAACATGGTCCTACCAAAAAACGTAAGGCTCCGGGTGAATATGCCCTTCAGTTGAAAGAAAAGCAAAAAGCAAAATACACTTACGGCGTTCTCGAGAAGCAATTCCGTAAGACTTTTGAAGAAGCCAACCGTATCAAAGGCGTTACCGGTGAAAACCTCATCAAACTCCTGGAAGCACGTTTGGACAATGCAGTATACCGCCTCGGTATCTCTCCTTCACGTCCCGGCGCACGTCAGCTGGTTTCTCACAAACACATCACCGTAAACGGTGAAGTAGTGAATGTGCCTTCATTCCAACTGAAACCAGGCGATGTGATCGGCATCAAGGAAAAAGACAAAACCAACGCCTCTATCACCGGCCAGTTCCGTGGTAAGAACGCAAAGTTCTCCTGGCTGGATTGGAGCGAAAGCGAAATGCAAGGTACTTTCGTAGCTTATCCTGAGCGTGAAAGTGTGCCTGAGAACATTAAGGAGCAGTTGATTGTTGAATTGTATTCTAAGTAAGGATAATCGTGACTGGCTACAGTCGCACCCTCCGTACTCCGAATAGCAGGCATTCAAATTGTTCATCGTTTAAGGCAGCTGATTAGCAAAGCCTTCAAACACGTAAAAAACAGAAATTTTAAAATATGGCCATTTTAAATTTCCAAAAGCCAGACAAAATCGTTTTACAGAAAGCAACGGAATTCGAAGCTCAATTTGAGTTTCGCCCGTTGGAACCCGGTTTCGGTGTAACCATTGGTAACGCCTTACGCAGGGTGTTGCTGAGCTCACTGGAAGGTTATGCCATCGTAGGTATCCGCATTGAAGGTATCGACCACGAGTTTGCTACCATCAAAGGCATTACCGAAGATGTACTGGAAATCATCCTGAACTTAAAGCAGGTTCGCTTCAAAAAGAAAGTGGATCATGAAGTAGGTGCAGAGAAGATCACCCTGAGTATTAAGAACAAAGCTGAATTTACAGCCGGTATGATCGGCGAGGCTACACAAAGCTTCGACATCATGAACCCCGATCTGCTGATCTGTACTTTAGATACTTCTGCTAAACTGGACATCGAACTGTCTGTTTCAAAAGGACGTGGTTACGTTCCTGCTGAAGACAACAAAGTAAAAGATGCTCCATTTGGCTACATCCCTACGGATGCCATCTTCACGCCCATCAAGAACGTTAAATACGCTATTGAGAATACGCGTGTGGAACAACGTACGGACTATGAGAAACTGATCATGGATGTGAACACCGATGGAACCATCCATCCGGAAGAGGCTGTTAAACAAGCCAGCCGTATCCTGATCCAGCACCTCATGATCATCACCGACGAAAACATCACTTTCGACAACAAGGAAGACAAGAAAGAAGATGTGGTTGATGAGCAAATGCTGCAACTGCGTAAGATATTGAAAACACCGCTGGAAGACCTTGATCTGTCAGTACGTGCTTTCAACTGTCTGAAAGCTGCCAAGATCAACTCCCTCAGCGAACTGGTACAATACGAGCAGGAAGACCTGATGAAGTTCCGCAACTTCGGTCAGAAGTCCCTTGCTGAAATTGAGCAGGTACTGGCTGAAAGAGGTTTGCACTTCGGTATGGACCTGAGCAAACTGGGATTGGATAAAGAAGAATTGTAATTTTTTATAACAGTAGACTGTAATTCCTGACACGGTACGGTCGGTAAAATTTAAAAGTCATGCGTCACGGAGACAAGATCAACAATCTGGGCAGAACAGCGTCACACAGAAGGGCGTTGCTGAGCAACTTAGCCTGCGAGCTGATTGCCCACAAAAGAATCGTTACTACCCTCGCCAAGGCCAAAGCGTTGCGTACGTACATTGAACCCCTGATCACCAAGGGTAAAGAAAATACTACCCACCAACGTCGTGTAGTGTTCAGCTACCTGCAGGATAAAGAGGCTATCACTGAACTGTTCAGCACCATCGCTGAAAAGATCGGTGGCCGTCCCGGTGGTTATACCCGCGTTATTAAACTCGGCATTCGCCAGGGTGATAACGCAGAAATGGGGTTAATTGAACTGGTAGACTTCAACGAGATCTACGGTAAAGGCAAAACTGAGGCGAAAGAACCAGCTAAGAAAACACGTCGTGGCAGAACCACCAAGAAAGCAGGTGATGCCAAGGCCGATGATTCAAAGCCTGAAGAAAAAGCTGCCGAATAAGCATGATTTAACTTCTTTTGATACCAAAGCCCCGCATATGAATTGCGGGGCTTTTTTTGGATACTTAAGACCGTCTGGAGGGGTGTGGGAGTTGTCGGGAGCCCATTGAAGTTCCTTGTCGAATGTCAGCCTGAGCCTGCCGAAGGCGCCTAAAAACTCCTAACATCCTGAAGTTCAAACTGTGAACAATTTTAACTTCAAATACATTTAATAATTCTTTTCTTTGCAAAATTTTTCACTACACATGTCCACATCACAAAAACCTGCTGTTCTGTTATTGGCGGATGGTACCGTTCACATTGGTAAAGCTTTTGGAAAGATTGGTACTACTGCCGGGGAAATTTGTTTTAATACCGGGATGACCGGATACCAGGAAGTGTTCACTGATCCCAGCTATTATGGCCAGATCATCATCATGAACAATGTGCATGTTGGTAACTATGGTACCAAAGACACAGATGTTGAGTCTAATAGTGTGAAGATCCGCGGTCTAATTGCCCGTAACCTGGAAGAGCAGTATTCCCGTAAACAGGCTGATGCCTCCCTCGAAAAATACCTCCAGGACAACAACATCGTTTGTATTGAAGAAATTGATACCCGTGCCCTGGTAACCCATGTGCGGGAAAAAGGCGCCATGAACTGTATCATTTCTTCCGAAATACTCGATGTGGAAGAACTGAAGAAAGAACTGGCTAAAATACCCAGCATGGACGGTCTTGAACTGGCCAGCTATGTAAGCACAGAGCAACCTTACACCATGGGCGATGAGGCCACAGCTGCCGTGAAAGTGGCGGTTATGGACTATGGCACCAAGAGAAATATCCTGCAGTGTATGGTCGACAGAGGAGCTTTTGTAAAAGTATTTCCTGCCAAGACCAACATCAGCGAATTGAAGCAATTCAATCCCGATGGTTATTTCATCTCCAATGGCCCCGGTGATCCTGCAGCGATGGATTATGCAGTAGCTACCGTGAAAGAGATACTGAAAGAAAGCAAACCCACCTTTGGTATTTGCCTCGGCCACCAGCTGCTGGCACTGGCCAATGACATCGATACCTTTAAGCTGCACCACGGTCACCGCGGATTGAACCATCCCGTGAAGAACCTGGTAACCGGCAAATGCGAGATCACCACTCAGAACCACGGTTTTGGTGTTGATCCTGAATCCGTGAAGAAAGCTAAGAACGTGGAAATTACACACGTAAACCTCAATGATGATTCCATTGAAGGTATTCGTTTGAAAGACAAACCAGCCTTCTCTGTGCAGTATCACCCCGAAGCAACACCGGGCCCACACGACAGCCGTTACCTGTTTGATGATTTCATCAACCTGGTAAAGAAACATAAGTAAAGAAAGGATGCTCCTGCAGTTTTGAGCGAGCATGCTAATGATACAACGAAAGGGTGAGTTACCTGCAATGGTAGCTCACCCTTTCTTCATTTTCCTATAAATGCCGTACTTTTAGCCGGTAAACTATTATATGAAGATCGCGATCATCAATGGACCCAATCTCAACCTGCTGGGCAAGCGGGAAACAGATATCTATGGCAATATGTCTTTCGATAAATACATGGAAGAACTGAAAGCACAATACCCGCAGGTAAGTTTCCATTATTACCAAAGCAATGTAGAAGGCGAGTTGGTGAATGAGATCCAGCGGATAGGATTTGATTACGATGGCATCATCCTCAATCCTGCTGCTTATACCCATACCTCTGTGGCCATTGGCGATGCCATTGCAGCCATCAAAACACCCGTAGTGGAAGTACATATCTCCAATGTACATGCCCGCGAGGATTTCCGTAAGCTATCTCATGTATCAGGCAAATCGGTAGGTAGCATCTTTGGCCTGGGACTGAAAGGATACGAGTTGGCACTGCAATACCTCTTAGCCAGGAAGTAAAAACAAATTACAGGAACACCCGCATCATCAATGCAAAGCCATTGTCTTGTTTGGCATCATCCAGCTTGCGGATGATATGAACCCCATTGGCCGTCCATATTTTGAAGATGTCTCCTTTTTTGCGTTTGTCCAACTCCTTTTCTATTTGGGGTAGCATATATCCTATGGCAATCCAACCCAGGTCTCCACTGGTGGCACCCTCACCTCCCATAGAGTAAGTCCGCGCCATATCTTCAAAGCTGGTCTTGCCCTGTTTGATGCGCAGTATGATATTATCCGAAAGAGAATCGGCAAAATGTCTCGAAAATACGGCTGTATCCAGGAAGATCTGACCCGGGTGATTGAACATGGCGGGCGCTTTGGCCAGTATCTGCACCAGTGTTTTACTATTGTGGAAAGGACCGTATACCTTACCCACTTTGCCATAATAAGCCAGGCTATCCGGCAGGCCTACAAAGCGTTTGGTACTGCGGACAACGATCGTATCGATCACAAATTTTTTCTTCAATACATCCTTCACATACAATGGACTATTGGTAGCTTTTTCCAGCTCGGCCTTAATCTGCGCCACCGTTTTCTTTTGTGCCAAAGCAGCCGGGCCAATGGCGAAGAGCAGCAATATGATGATCAAAGCTTTCATTGAACTAAAGATAATAAAAGAAGAAGACCTGAGAGACTTCCCCTGGCTAAACCGGGAGAAACCTTTCAGGTCTTATAGTTAAAAGCCGAAAATCGACTCCTGTATTCTTGTATTCCTAACAGCTAAAGGCTAAAAGCTAATCCCTACAATGACTCCTTAATGTCCTGCATCAGGCGAAGGGCTATATTATTGGCCGTTGTTTCGAAATTACTTTCCGCATAGATACGGATAATTGGTTCCGTATTGGAAGTGCGAAGATGTACCCAGTCGCTGTCAAATTCAATCTTCAATCCGTCTTCTGTATTAACAGGCTGGTGCTTATACTTCTTTTGAATGCGCTCGAAAATGGCTTTCACATCAATACCATTCTCCAGCTCAATCTTATTCTTGGAAATGAAATAATCAGGATAACGGGCACGGAACGACTTCATGCCATTCTTGTGTGTAGCCAGTGAACTTAAGAACAAACCAATTCCAATCAACGCATCGCGGCCATAATGGAAATCAGGAACGATGATACCACCATTGCCCTCGCCACCAATTACAGCGTTGACGGCTTTCATTTTCGTAACCACATTCACTTCACCTACGGCTGATGGAAAGTATTCACCGCCATGCTTGATGGTTACTTCTTTCAGGGCCTTGGTACTACTCATATTGCTAACCGTATTGCCCGTTTTCTTGCTCAGTATATAATCAGCCACAGCCACCAGCGTATATTCTTCGCCAAACATGCTGCCATCTTCACACACAAAGCAAAGACGGTCCACATCCGGATCAACCGCAATACCAAAATCAGCTTTGTGTTTGCGCACTGCGTTGCTGAGTTCAGTAAGATTTTCCGGCAAAGGTTCCGGATTGTGGGCAAACTTACCAGTTACCTCACCATTCAGCACGATCACATTATCCACACCCAATGCCTTGAGCAGGGGAGGGACAAACATAGCGCCGGTAGAATTGATCACATCTACCACGGCCTTGTATTTCTTTTTACGAATATCTTCTGCATTTACCAGCGGATAATTCAGAACAGCATCAATATGTTGTTGCAGGCTGGTTTCAAGAACTCTGTAAGTACCTAGCTTTTCTACACTCGCAAAGGCGAAGTCTTCCTTACTGGCTTTGTCCAATACGATCGCGCCATCAGCAGCACTGATGAATTCACCCTGCTCATTCAGGAGCTTCAGGGCATTCCATTCTTTAGGATTGTGACTTGCTGTAATAATGATACCGCCGGCCGCCTTTTCCCATACTACTGCCATTTCAACAGTAGGAGTAGTGGACAAACCCACATCTACCACATCAATACCCAATCCGAGAAGGGTATTAACTACCAGATGCTGTACCAGCGAGCCACTGATACGGCCATCCCGGCCAATAACTACTGTACGATGGGAACCTTCTTTTTCCAGTAACCAACTGCCATAGGCGGCAGCAAACTTTACTACATCCAATGGAGTAAGATTATCTCCGCTTTTACCGCCAATTGTTCCACGAATACCTGATATGCTTTTTATCAATGCCACAGTGCCAAGGGTTTTATCAGTTACAAAAATAGGGTGTTTGCTACTACGCAGATATTACCACTTATGGGTATTTTACAGGATGAGATGGACAAGCATCGAAACCGGAAATTAAGGAAAGAAAAAGACATAGAACAAAATTGTGGAAAACCAGGCCCGGACAACCGGTTGTTCACCTGCCAATTAGACAAAAAGTCCCACTCGATGCCTAGTTGCCTGGTTGCCTTGCTGCCTTCTTCTTATTATTCAGCAACAGGTATTTGGCCGTTTCATGCAGGGCCTCTGTTAGCTGCTTCATATCCCGGCCGGCAGCTTCGGTAACCGAATCCTTGCCCAGGGGCGTATTGGTAGTGATGGAAAACAATTCATCCTTGCCCGACTTAGGTTGATGCCGGAAGAAAAAATCTCCTTTTACCACGCCCGACATATTGTTATCAGGATCGAAGATGAAAGCAAAAGGATGCGTGGCAGAGTCCAGCAGGTCTTTTCCCAGTGTGGTATTTGTATAAGGGATATTTGAGAGTCCGGCGATGGTAGGTAACACATCCACCTGTGAACAGATCATATTGCTGCGGCGTGGTGTGATCAGTGAAGGACTGTACATCAGCAAAGGAACATGCATGGATGTAAGCCGTTGTTCCGTCCAGGCCTGGGGAAACATATTACCTGCATTGCCTGGGATACCATGATCACCAATGAATACAAATATCGTATTGGCGAAATACTTTTCCTTACGTGCCGCTTCAATAAAAGTACGGTAACAGAAATCGGTATAGCGGAATGCGTTCAATTCTTCCAGGCTTTCAAATCCATACTTCTGCAAAGAGTCTAGCGGCACATTCACTTTTTTAAAAGTTGCCTGGTCCTCCTGCGGAATAGTATAGGGGCGATGGTTATCGGCTGTTTGTATCACCGCAAAGAAAGGTTTGCCCTGCTCTGCCAATACCTTATTCGATTCGAGGAAAAGATTCTTATCACTGATACCCCATACATCCACGGTAGGCGACTTAAAATCTTCCCCTTCATACAATTTCAGATCAGTAATATTATTCGTCAGCAGCCCCCGTATATTGGCCCAGCTGGCGCTTCCACCCAGGAAGTACAATTTTTCATAGCCTGCAAAATCGTTGATGATACTATGCTGGTCTACTGCTCCGGGATTGCGGCTGGCCGTTTTAGGTACTTCCACATCCGGAATACCGGTGATGGTAGCCCACACGCCACGCGCTGTGCCATAGGTAGGCGTAAAACAATGATCAAAGAACAAGCCATTACGGCTCATGCTATCGAAGAAGGGCGTTGTGTTTAATGGATTGCCCCACATGGAGCTTTTATAAGCACTGAAGGATTCACAGATCACCAGCACAATATTTGGCCTGGTAGTGATAGCGCCTGCACGTGGCGCCACGATCCTTTCATAATTTAATACAGAATCAGCAGCGGGCAGGTTATAATACTGTGCGATGACCGGATACAAAGCCTTCACCTTTTTCTCATCGTACTTGTTGCGGAACTTCAGCGTATTGAAAAAAGATTCAAAAGGATTCAGCGCAAGGTTGGCCTTATAGTCATTGCCTAAAGCAAAGGCATCACTCCAGCGCAATGGATATTGATTGAACCTGCCGAAGCAAAAAAAGCCAAGTACCAGGAAGGATACGATAAAACTGATGATCCTCGTTCTTTTTGTAACAGGTTCAGGCCGGTTCTTAACACGCCGGTAGGCACGGCGGATAAACCACATCACCATCCAGGTACTCACTGCCAGGCCCAGTATGAGCCGGATCACCGGATAAGATTGCCATACCATATTCATCGAGATACCGGCATCTTCCAGGTAATTAAGCACACTCGCATTAAGCCTTTGTACCAGGTAGGCATAATGTGCAAAATCCACCACAAACAGAAACAGGAACACAAAAACTACAATGTATAAGAAAATGGTCCAGAACCTTCGCCCGCGTTGACTCACAAAAGGATGGAGCCAGCGAATACTGCCAATTAGCAGCATGATCAGCAGAACGATCGATATGGTCCGGAGATCAAACCGCAGGCCCAGAAAGAAGGTTTTACCGAGCTCACCCAACGAATTGCCCTGCTTATTGAAAAACAGGTAAAGCCCCAAACGCATCAGCGTAAACAGGATCAACAGAATAAATCCTGTCCATAACATCCAGCGTATCAGGGTGGGAAGCTTTATAATTCGTTTCATTACAATGAAATAAAGCGCTAAAATTAAGGGAATCCTTGCTTTTCTTTATTTTTGTTACTATGATATTTGATCCTGCCGCCGGTCTGTTAACATTCTGGCAACAAATACAACCCTTTGATACATGGCTACTTACCCATATTAACCAGAATTGGAGCAGTTCATTTCTGGATACAGTGCTCCCTTTTATGCGGGAAACTTTCTTCTGGATACCCCTTTATTTGTTCCTGGTGCTCTTTGTAACCATGAATTTTGGCATCCGGGGGCTTTGGTGGCTTTTGGGCGTTGTATTGACTGCAGCCCTGGCTGATATCCTTAGCAGCCAGATCATTAAACAGAACATTATGCGGGTGCGCCCTTGCCAGGACGCATCCGTGGCTCAACATATTCGTTTTTTTATCAACTACTGCCCTAAAAGCTCCAGTTTTACCTCTTCCCATGCCTGCAGTCATTTTGCCCAGGCCACGTTCTTTTTTCTCACCCTGCGCACTGTATTGGGGAGATGGACAGGCCTCTTCTTTGTCTGGGCCTTTGTGATTGCCTATACGCAGGTATATGTGGGGGTACATTATCCCTTCGACGTGTTTTGTGGCGCCCTGCTAGGCTGCGGTATCGGTTTTGCTACCGGTAAATTATTTAATAACAAGATCGGAATACTTAGATTAGCTTAGTTAAATTAATAGCCCTCATGGCAGAGATTTTTATAATACTTGGATTAATACTACTGAACGGATTATTTTCAATGGCTGAAATTGCACTGGTTTCTTCACGCAAAGCCAGACTGGAAGCACAGGCCAATAAAGGCGATAAAAGGGCGCAGGAGGCTTTAAAACTGGCCAATCATCCCGATCATTTCCTTTCTACTGTTCAAATTGGGATCACCCTCATTGGTATCCTGACCGGTGTATATTCCGGCGAACAGTTGAAGACCGACCTGGTTGTGTACATCAACCGGTTCGAATCCCTCAGGGCCTACAGCAATGGCATTGCTACAACCGTATTGGTTATCCTGATCACTTATTTTTCATTGGTATTGGGCGAACTCGTGCCCAAACGCATCGGTTTGTCAAGACCCGAAACCATAGCCAAACTGGTGGCAGGCCCCATGCGCATAGTGAGCCTCATCACCTATCCCTTCATTTGGCTTCTTACCAAATCTACTACCGTTATCGTAACCCTCTTGCGCCTCAAGGCCAAAGATAACCAGGTTACAGAAGAAGAGATCAAAGCCATTATCAGTGAAGGTACCGAACAGGGTACCATTGAAGAAGCGGAGCAGGAGATCATTGAACGCATCTTCCACCTCGGAGATCGCAACATCACTTCCCTGATGACACACCGCAGTGATATCATCTGGTTTGATGTAACGGACAATGAAGAATCCATCAAGGATAAGATCGTTACCGAGCCCCACTCGGTATATCCTATCTGTGAGGACGACCTCGATAATATTAAAGGCATGATATCCTTAAAGGATATGTATGTCACCAATGACCTTACTTTATTTAAACAGATCATGAAACCGGCCCTCTTTGTTCCGGAAAATGTGACTGCCTATAACGTATTGGAAAAATTCAAAGCTACCAGGAACCATGCCTGCTTCATTGTAGATGAGTATGGCAGTGTGCAGGGCATGATCACCCTCAACGATATCCTGGAAGCGATCGTAGGCGGTATGCCCGAGATCAATGAAGTGGATTATGAGATCGTGGAAAGACAGGATGGTTCTTACCTGGTGGATGGACAAATACCATTTTATGATTTCCTCGACCGCTTTGAAAAAACTGAATATATGCATGAGGGTGAGCAGGAGTTCGACACCCTGGCTGGATTCATTTTACACAAGCTGGAACGCATACCCCATACCGGCGATACCCTTTCCTGGGAAGGTTTCACTTTTGAGATCATAGATATGGATGCACAACGCATCGACAAAGTGCTCGTCAACATATCCGACGCTATCAAAGAAGAAATGGAAGAAGATTAAGCAAAAATATTTATTGACGAATATCAAATACCTACAGGCCTGAAATTCAGGCCTGTGGCATGTTTGGACGACATTCGTCAATTACTCATCTTGTAAACTTTCCCACTACACCAGTAAAAATACGGTTTTAACATTTCGATCACTTATACGCTTGATCCGTTGCTAAAATGGCACCATCTTTGACCTCATCCGATCCGTACGACAACCTTAAAAAGTTCAAACTTATGAAAAACGCGATCAAGTTCCTGTTAGTCCTCATCGTGCCCGTAATGGCCGCTACCTCCTGTAAGAAAGATGTGAGTGAAGATGAACCTGGTAAGCCTGATGGTGGTGGCACCAAGCCTGCTGTTGTAAATGCTTACAACAATGTAGTAGAAACGAAACCTCCGGTTCAGAAAGGGATCACTATAAATGTAAATGGCAACATCGGAGGTTATCAGCAAGCCCTGCCGGCGCTGTATGACAGCACTACCAAGCGATATCCATTATTGGTATTCATCCATGGTATTGGTGAGTTGGGCGACGGATCCACCCAATTGTACAATGCAGCCAATGTAGGTGTGGCAAGACTGATTAAAGACAAGAAATTTCCACCCAACTTTGTGGTCAGCAGTAAGAACTATTCTTTTATTGTCATATCACCACAGATTAAGAAATGGGATTATACTACCGTAGCAAAGGATATAAACGATATGATCACCTTCGCCATCAACAAATACCGGATCGATACTACCCGTATCTATGTGAGTGGTTTGAGTATGGGCGGAGGATATACCTGGGATTTTGCAGGCACTTATGCCAGTCGGATCGCAGCCATAGCACCTATCTGTGGAGCATCAGGTCCCAATGATACCAAGGTTAAAAACATAGCCAATGCTAAGCTGCCTGTTTGGGCCTTTCACAACGATGATGATGGCACCGTAGCATCCAGCACTTCAAAGAGCTGGATAACTAAGATTAATGCCTTGAATCCACCTGTTAAAGCCAAACTTACTTTATGGCCTACCGGTGGGCATGATGCCTGGACAAAAGCAACCAGCCCTACTTATAAGGAAAATAATATGAATATGTACGAATGGATGTTACAGTACACCAGGATCAAATAAAGATGAATCCCTGACCATTTAATCAATAAATGTTCATTTCAATCGACCTCGGAAAACGCAATGGCGCAGTGTGAAGATATATTGTTAGGGCTCTGATAATGTATGTAAGCACTGCGCCCTATTTTTAGAACTCAAATTTTGCCTCTTTATCCGGATAGTTGAGCCGGGTGCTCTTGCGGGTACCGCCTACGGTAACATGCATCAGGTTCAGTTGCTTATCGTAAGTTTCGTAGAGAATACTATTACTCACTTCTACTTTTTTCGGCGCCGTCGGTACGGCTGCCTGAAAATAACTCCAGACCGCATCATTTTCCCGCTCAAAACCTACAAATTCCAGCGCCACTTCCTTCCCGTCCAGCTTTACAATAAGCCGTTTGCGTACATACTCCGATACTTGTCGCTCGGTCTCTGCTTTGTCTTTGGGGTTAAACAGGTCTACTTTCTTACTATACAGCCCGGCAAGGGTCTTTTCAAAATCGTCCGTAAATATCTTACAGCTTATTTCCAGGCTTTTATCCGTAGCATTGTGATTGATCTCCGTTACGCTAACGTAGAGCGGATGCAGGTCGGCAGGGGAGGAGGGCTGGCCGGCCGGACCGGTAAACAGACTTCCACACAGGATTAACCACTTATAGAGGTGTAGCACCATTAACATCATAAATTTTTCTGTTACAAATCTCTTAATTATTTTGGTACCCGCTTGGGAATATGCAAGATTTTACATTTTATTTTCAACTCGGCATAGAACACATCCTTACCTTGGATGCGATGGACCACATCCTGTTTGTGACAGCCCTCTGTCTGCGCTACCTGTGGCAGGATTGGCGAAAAGTGGTGATCCTGGTTACGGCTTTCACCATCGGGCATTCTATTACCTTGGCATTGAGCGCATTGAACTATGTGCATTTTTCAACAGCATGGATTGAGTTTCTCATTCCACTTACGATTGCAGCTACTTGTATCAATAATATTACGCAACCCGCTGTTGCACAGCAAAAGCGTTTGCCATTGATCTATTTCTTTGCTTTGTTCTTTGGATTAATACATGGACTGGCATTTGCCGGGCAGTTCCTGAGCCTCGAAGGAAAGGAAGGACTGGTGTCCCACCTGCTGGCGTTTAACCTGGGTATTGAAGCTGCACAGCTGCTAGTGGTAGTGGTCATATTATTCCTTTCCTGGGTAATTGTGCAGTTATTAAAGATCTCCAGGATAAACTGGCTGCGTGTAGCATCCGCCATCATCCTGGTATTTTCACTGATTTGGGCATATCAACGATTTCCGCATAATAAAAACACACATGATGAGAAAATCACTGCTCGTGGGAGTAGCATTCGCAGGTTTGTTTAGTGTGACGTATGGCCAGAACATACAAAACAACCCCGGCTCCAACCACGGTAACAAATTCGAGCAATTGGGCACCATTTTACCAACGCCCAATGAGTACCGCACTGCCAGCGGAGCCCCCGGCCCCAAGTACTGGCAGCAAAAAGCTGACTATGACATCAAATGTGAGCTGGATGAGGCCAATCTCAAGCTTACTGGCAGCGAGGTGATCACGTATTTTAATAACTCGCCCAACACATTGACCTATCTCTGGTTGCAGATGGATGAAAATGAGCACAGCTCTGTCAACAATGCCAACTACCAGAACAGCAGGACCATGGGCACCCAGCTGAATACAGCGGCAATTGACCAGCTGGAAGAAAGCAGGAACGACAATGGCTATGGCTTCAACATCACCAAAATGGTAGATGCACTGGGCAAACCCATGAAGTACACCATCAACAAGACCATGATGCGTGTAGAACTGGCTGCTCCCCTGAAGCCAGGGCAGAAATTTGCCTTCACCATCAACTGGAATTACAAGATCTCCGACCGTATGAAGATGGGCGGCCGTGGTGGTTATGAATACTTCCCGGAAGATGGCAATCACCTCTTTACCATGGCACAGTGGTATCCCCGTCTTTGCGTATACAGCGATGCCGTAGGCTGGCAAAACCACCAGTTTACCGGTAGGGGAGAGTTTGCCCTCACTTTTGGCAACTTTAAAGTGCAAATGACAGTACCTGCCGATCACGTAGTAGGCGGCACCGGCGAATGCCAGAACTATGCACAGGTTTTATCGCCTGCACAGTTGGGCCGCTGGACAAAAGCACAAACCTCCAAAGAGCCTGTAGAAGTAGTGACTATCGAGGAAGCGAAGAAAGCAGAAGGCCAGAAAAGCACCAACAAGAAGACCTGGATCTTCAAAGCCGATAATGTACGCGACTTTGCCTGGACAGCTTCCCGCAAATTTGTTTGGGACGCTATGCCTACTTATGTGGAAGGCAAAAAAGTAATGTGCATGAGCTTTTACGGAAAAGAGGCTTACGGTTTATACCGTAAGTTCTCTACCAAAGCCGTAGCACATACCATCCGCAGCTATTCCAAATTCACCATTCCTTATCCGTACCCTGTTGCACAGAGTATTGAAGCGGCCAATGGTATGGAATACCCCATGATCTGCTTTAACTATGGCCGTACAGAAAAAGACGGTTCTTATACAGAAGCTACCAAATACGGTATGCTGGGTGTTATCATCCATGAAGTAGGCCACAACTTCTTCCCCATGATCATCAACAGCGATGAGCGTCAGTGGAGCTGGATGGATGAAGGATTGAACTCTTTTGTGGAATACCTCACCGAAGAGCTGTATGACAATAAATTCCCCATCCGTGGTAAAGGACCAGCCTGGGCCATTGTGGATTACATGCGTTTGCCCAAGAATCAGCTGGAGCCCATCATGTCCAATTCTGAGAACATTATTGGTTTTGGCCCCAATGCCTATACCAAGCCCGCTACCGGGTTGAACATGCTGCGCGAAACCATCATGGGTCGCGATCTGTTTGATTATGCCTTCAAAGAATATGCACGCCGCTGGGCCTTCAAACATCCTGAACCTGCCGATCTGTTCCGCACCCTGGAAGATGCTTCCGGTGAAGACCTTGATTGGTTCTGGAGAGGATGGTTCTTTGGTACCGATGCCTGCGATATTGCCATCGACACCCTTAAATATTTCAAAGCAGATATAGCCTACAATCCGCCACCTGCAAAAGAAGGAGCTACCTCTACGCGCAAGCTGGAAAAGCCCATGACCTCTGCTTTTGATACCGATGTTTCCAAACAACGCAACCGCGATGACAAGAACATCCAGTTCCTCACTGACCAGGATACTACCCTGCGTGATTTCTACTGGCGTTATTCCCGCGGTTTGGAACCATATGATACCACCAGCTATACAGTGCCCGTAAGTGGAGGAAACATAGAAGCTGCTGATGATGCAGCCAAGCAAAAAGCCGCCGGTAAGCATTTCTATGAACTTACTTTGAGCAATAAAGGTGGCCTGGTAATGCCCATCATTGTAGAATGGACATTCAAGGATGGCACCAAGGAAGTGGACCGTATACCTGCACAGGTATGGCGCCTCAATGAAACAAAAGTGATCAAGACTTTCATGAAGGATAAAGAAGTGGAATCCGTAAAACTGGATCCCAATCGTGAAACAGCCGATATTAATGAAAGCAACAATACCTGGGGCACCATCGCAGCGCCTTCCAAGTTTACAGTGTTTAAACAAAAGCAGGCAGCCCGTGGCCAATCTTCAGGTATCAACCCAATGCAAAAAGCTGAAGAGAAGAAAAAAGCATTCTAAGCTTATTAATAAGTTTTCTTGTACAACGCCACGCACCAGCGTGGCGTTTTTTTGTTACCTGGTCACGGCTTCGAAGTATAGGATTGCCGATGCACGATGTCAGGCATAAAAAAATCGCCAGCGCACAGGGCATTGGCGATAGTTAAATATGTTGTATGCTTCTAATGACAGGCTTTGAGTAACATACCGAAGAGGGCAAATACAAAAGGGATCACCCAAACGATCAAATTGCTTCTGCTCATGGTTATGGTTTTATAAAAGTTTAAAGTAATGTAAAGGTACGACACCCTTGCTCGCCTTGCTAACCGCTTATCCCGGTTTCCCGCAAATCCCTATGGCTGTTTTTTGTCATGCGTTTTAGGCGGGTTCTCAGCTTTCTTCTTGCGGCCGCTATCCTTTAAAGCCTGGTCAATGATCCATTCCAGTTGACCATTCACACTACGGAACTCATCCCCCGCCCACTTTTCAAGCGACTTGAAGGTCTCTTCATCTATCCGTAGTACAAAGTTTTTCTTACTACTCACAGCCAATGGATTTTATTAATTGGGTTTATTTCGTTTGTACCATCACTGGTTTGATGTGTTCAAGCGTGTGTTGCAGGGCTGGTAATTTTTGCGTACCAATATAAACCCTTTTCCCACCAACAAGTTCAAACAATATACCGCGATTACCATCGATGGTATGCACCTTACCGAAATCCCTGTTGGAATGATAACCATACTTGAGATAAGGATATTTCTTTACCGTGATAGTAGCTATCTGTTCCCAGCTTACCTGGCTGTACCGCTTCCGGTAAGGCCGCCAGCGGTAGAATAGCCCATCCTCCGTTACCACCGTTTCCAGTTTCGTAAGATAGAAGGCCGCTATATTAATACACGAAATGCCTGCTATCAGGGCGATGGTGAGCGATGCCTCTTTCCAGGTAATGTTTTTATCCTGCGGCAACAGTACCGATACCAGCACAAGTGGTATCAACGAACCGCTGATGATGATTGCCCACAACCAGGCCTGCCTGAACTGCTGGGTTTCCTTAAACAGTATCTTGCCTGTTGGCTTCTTCACTTTCATCCAGCACAATTATTGGTACAGCGTACCCGTGTTCAGAATCGGTTGCGCGCCTCTTTCACCACACAATACCACCATCAGGTTGCTCACCATCGCAGCTTTTTTCTCTTCATCCAGCGTCACGATCCCTTTGCGCGAAAGCTGTTCCAAAGCCATTTCCACCATACCCACAGCTCCTTCCACGATCTTGGTACGGGCAGCCACAATGGCTGTAGCCTGCTGGCGTTGCAACATAGCCCCTGCTATTTCTGCTGCATAGGCCAGGTGGCTGATGCGCGCTTCCTTTACCAATATACCAGCTGGTGCCAGACGCTCATTCAATTCATTCTCCAGCATTTCATTTACCTTTTCACCGCCATCACGCAAGGTGATCGTTGCCGTTTCATCCTCCATATGATCATAAGCGTAGGTTGTGGCCAGGTGACGTACAGCCGCCTCACTTTGCACTTTTACATAATGATCATAATTCTCTACTTCAAAAGCTGCTTTATACGTATCGCTCACCTGCCATACGATCACTGCCGCGATCTCAATGGGGTTACCCATCTTGTCATTTACTTTGAGCTTGGCGCTTTCCAGGTTTTCAGATCTTAAGGATATCTTTTGCTTTTTGTACAGCGGATTCACAAACAGCAATCCATTTTCTTTCACCGTACCTACATATTTACCAAAGAATGTCAATACGCGGGAGTGATTCGGGCTGATGACAATAATGCCCAGCGACAGGTACAGGCTGGCCAGGAAGCACAGCAACCCATAAACGGCAAAGCTGTTGTGCTCTTTACTCGACGCAAAGAAGAAAATGGCGCCAATAAACAACAATAAGGAAAGCAGCAGCGCCAGGAAGCCTGACATGGGTTTAATGATCTTTTGCATACAACGTAGTGTTTTGGGTTGATATCAATATGATATCAAATCTACATCATTTTATTATTCCGCCAAATCCAGTCGGTACAAACGGAAAACTTTTGCCCGCCAGCGGAAAATGGCTGGATGGCCCGGGGAACCCAAATTAGCGATCATCCACCTTCAAAACCAGGGTAAAAGGATGCTTATTGTTGATTTATAAATAACTAAAAGGCTAATATGAAAAAAGCTGACGAGGACCTATAGAGGACATGACGAGGAGTTATAGAGGACCTGACGAGGATATACTGGTAGGATCAGCCGTAGATGATGGTACGATTGGCTATTGATTATCCACTGGTTAGCTTAATTAAGCCTTCTTCACACCAGTATAGACTTTTCAGGTATGATAGCTAACAGCTAGCACCTAAAAGCTAATACCTGACAGCTAATACCTGACAGCTACTCAATTACCTGTGCTGCCGTCGCGAACCCTGACCTTCTTCTTGCCGGCATTCTTTTTCTCGAAGTCCAGTACCTCTTTGGGCTTGGTCACTTCTTTTTTGGCGGTAGGCGCGGCAGTGGTAGTCTTGTTTTTATCAAGCTCGCCGAGTGTATAGCTTTCGGTACGGGCAAGGTCGCCCGTTTCCGGATCGTAGTATTTCCAGGTGCCGTGGCGGAGCGAAGCGCCCTCATTTTTCACGATCACCGTACGGTAAGTATCAAGTTTATCCGGGTCTTCAATGAGCAGTGTATCAAACTGTTTATCCGGGTTGATGGCCTTCCATTTTTGCTCCAGCCGCAGCTCCCCATGTTTACTGTAGTAGCGGCATACACTGTCCTTCAATCCCCATTTGTAAAATTCCACCCCTACAAGGTCGCCTTGAAGACTAAACAGGCGCCATTCGCCATCCTTGCGGTTGTGCACATACCAACCTTCCTCTTCAAAGCCAGGTTCACCCCTTACTGTTTCAAAACGGTTCACCCAGGGCCCCTGCTTGCGCCCGATCACATCAATGCGGTTGAGCGTATCTCCATTCGCATTGATCTTATAATCCTTCCACTGCGAAAAAGCATTCACAGAAAAGAACAACAGTAAAAAGGTTATCCAACGCATATCTCGAAAATTTAACAATATAAAAAGCTGGGAAAGACCGACAATAATAACGCCAAAGTTCCTCATTTCATTGCTAACAAAAGCATAAAGCAGAGTCGGAAGTCAGTAAAGTCCGCAAGTCCGAAAGTAAACGGTCCTGGGCCTTCAAACTTCCCGTCTTGCGGACTTGCGGTCTTTCCGACTTCCCGACTTAACCCATTGAATCACTGGACAATGAGTTTGTTTCGGTTATTCAATAATTGACCTTACTTATTGAAGAATTTCTATCTAATCTATTTAATTCTTAAAATCTTATTAGTGAACTCCTCCTTTACATGCGGAATCATCAAACCCATTTAGGGGATACTTTCAATTAAAATATTTCGGAAATTTGCGCCCCATGAGCCACACATCACGTATTTACTTCGACAATGCGGCTACCACTCCCCTGGATCCGCAGGTATTGGAAGCCATGATGCCTTATCTGACCGAAAAGTTTGGCAACCCATCCTCTATCTATTCTTACGGTCGCGAGACCAGGCTGGCTATTGAAACTGCCCGTAAATCAGTGGCCAAAATACTGAATGCCCATCCCGCAGAAATATTCTTTACCTCTGGCGGAACAGAAAGTTCCAATACAGCCATCAATGCCGCTGTACATGACCTTGGTTGCCGCCACATCATCACTTCGTCCATCGAACACCATGCTACCCTGCATACCGTGGAAAATCTCTACCACCGTGGCCAGGTAGCCCTCAGCTATGTAAAACTCCTGCCCAATGGTCACATTGATCTGGAAGACCTGGAGCAGCTGCTGGCAGGTTGTGACGATAAATGCCTCGTCACCCTCATGCACGCCAACAACGAAATTGGTAATATACTCGACATTCATGCCGTAGGCGGGATCTGCAAAAAATATGGCGCCATATTTCATTCCGATACCGTCCAAACCGTAGGCCATTTCCCCTTCGATCTGCGCAATACACCCGTACATTTCATCACCGCCGCCGGACACAAATTCCATGGCCCCAAAGGCGTGGGTATCTTATACGTGAATGAAAATGTAAAGATCAAGCCTCATATTCATGGTGGCTCACAGGAGCGCAACATGCGTGCTGGTACAGAAAATTTATATGGCATCGTAGGTTTTGCCAAAGCATTGGAGCTGGCTACTGCACAATATGAAGCCGACAGCAACTATATCAAAGGCCTTAAGCTGTATATGATGGAGCAGGTGAAAAAGCAGATCAAAGACACTGCTTTTAATGGCGATACCCTGGGCAAAAGCCTGTATACCGTATTGAGCATCTCCTTCCCTAAAACCGAGAAATCGGAAATGATCCTGTTCAACCTCGATATCAACAATATCTGCGCCAGCGGCGGCAGTGCCTGCACCAGTGGCGCCGATCAGGGTTCACACGTTATCCGCGCCGTTAACAACAACCCCAATCAGATTACCGTTCGTTTCTCTTTCAGCAAGCACAACAACAAAGAAGAGATCGACCTCGTGATAGCCAAACTGAAGGAGATCATTTAACAACATAGACTTTAATACTGCTCATATTAAGTACAAGAGGGGACCATTTATCAATGGCGCCCCTTTTGATTTGTAGGATCACCTTTCTCCAAAATCACTTAACTTCCTCCTCAAATTAGTATACATGCCACCTGTGTCCTGCCGAATGCTTGTTGTAGCCTGCCTCATAGCAGCCTTCCTTCCAGCATGCAAGCTTATGCCCAAAGAGGAAGAGAAAAAAGCAGCAACCCCAACGGATACTACCGTAAAAGCAGGTCCCGATTGGATCAAACAGTCCAACATATATGAGGTGAATCTAAGGCAGTACACAGCCGAAGGCACTTTCAAAGCCTTTGCCGCCTCCTTGCCCAGGCTCAAACAAATGGGGGTAGGTATACTTTGGTTCATGCCCGTTACGCCTATCAGTAAGACCGATCGCAAAGGAACACTAGGCAGTTATTATGCAGTGGCTGACTACAAAGCCATCAATCCCGAGTTTGGTACCATGGCCGATTTCAAACAACTGGTACAACAGGCACACGACAGTGGCTTTAAGGTCGTGGTTGACTGGGTGGCCAACCATACCGGCGCCGACCATCCCTGGCTTACCCAACATCCCGATTTCTATAACCGCGATAGTACCGGCAAGGCCAGATCCGTTAACGACTGGACCGATACCCGTGACCTGAACTTTGACAACAAGGAGATGCGCGATAGCATGATCGCAGCCATGAAATACTGGTTGAAAGAAACCGATATAGATGGTTTCCGTTGCGATATAGCAGGAGAAGTGCCCACCGATTTCTGGAAAGATTGTATCCGGCAACTGCGCCAGGTGAGGAACGTATTCATGCTGGCAGAAGGGGAAAAAGGCGAGTTGCATACCGCTGGTTTCGATGCCAGCTATTTCTGGGATATGTTTCAGACCATGAAGAAAGTTGCAGCGGGCGAGCGCAATGCCTTATCCCTCGATTCCGTGCTCATGCGACAGGACAGCACCTTTCCCGCCGGCGCTGTCCGTTTGTACTTCACCAGCAACCACGATGAGAACAGTTGGAACAAAAGCGATTTCGGCACCTTTCCTGGTATAAAACATGGCGCTTTTGCTGTACTAACGCAAACCATGCGTGCCAGCTTGCCCCTCATTTACGGCAGCCAGGAAGAACCCGTTACACGCGCCATCTCTTTCTTCGAAAAAGACAATATGGGCTTTAAGAACTTTGCCCGGGCACCGTTCTATACCGCACTACTCAATCTGCGCAAGCGCAATGAAGCCCTGGCCACCGATGCGGCTTTCAGGAAAGTATCGGTTGGTGACGACAAAGCCCTTTATGCTTATGTCCGTGAAAAAGGAAAGGCCAAAGTATTGGTTATTCTCAACCTTAGCAATAAGGAACAAACCATTGCCATCAAGGACTCTACACTCGTAGGAGAGCCCATGAATTTATTCCTGGGATCAAAGGAGCCCTTTAAGTTGAATCATTCATTCAATATTGAACCCTGGGGGTATATCGTTTGTGAGTACTAAACCTATGCAACATATCATTGGGGTAGATATTGGTACTACCAATACCAAGGCTATTGCTTTTACAGTGGAAGGTACCGTAATAGCGCAGGTCAATATTACCTATATGCCCCTTGCTACCGTTGCTGAAGAACATGAACTCGATGTCGAAGTATTGTTCAATGCTGTGGTACAAACCATCCGGCAGGTAACGGCCCAAACCGGCAGTTCCTCCTTACTGGGTATTGCCTTCAGCAGCGCCATGCACAGCCTGTTGGCCGTGGATCAGGCAGGCAAACCATTGACCAACCTGATCACCTGGGCCGATCTGCGCAGCAGCCGCCAGGCCGCCCAGCTAAAAGACAGCGACACCGGTAAACGCATCTATCAACGCACCGGTACGCCCATACATCCCATGTCGCCCCTGTGCAAGCTCCTTTGGATGAAAGAGCAGCGACCGGATCTGTTTGCGGCAGCCCATAAGTTCATAGGCATAAAAGAGCTGATCTTTTTTCGCTTCTTTGGGCAATACCTCATCGACCATTCCATTGCATCCGCTACCGGTTTATTTGATATCTATGATTTCGATTGGAACAAAGATGCATTGTTAATAACAGGCCTTACACCCGATCGGTTGTCTACTCCTGTTAGCCCAACCCATATTGTAAAGGGCATCACCGAAGCCTATGCCACCGCGCTGGGTATTGACCAGGCTACCCCCTTTATACCAGGCGCCAGCGATGGATGCCTGGCCAATGTAGGAAGTGGCGCCATGCAGCCAGGTGATGTATCACTCACCATTGGTACCAGTGGTGCCGTGCGCATGATGGCCCACAAGCCACAGCATGATGTAAAGGAGCGCATCTTCAATTATATACTCACAGAGCAATGGTATGTTTCCGGCGGACCGATCAACAACGGAGCCGTATTGCTGAAATGGTATGCCGAGCATTTCCTGGACCGTACCTTTCAGCAGACAGAAGATTTTGAATGGTTTTTGCAGCAGGCTGCTCAGGTACCTGCCGGAGCAGAAGGACTTGTTTTCCTGCCCTATGTGCAGGGTGAGCGGGCGCCTGTATGGGATGCCGCTGCCAAAGGAGTATTCTTTGGCATTCATGCCCGCCATACCCAGGCACATTTTATGCGCGCCATCGTAGAAGGAATTAACTTTGCTTTGTACCAGGTAACCCAGTCCCTCGAAGAAACCATTGGACCCGTTACAAATATCTATGCCAGTGGAGGCTTTACCAGGTCGCCCCATTGGCTGCAATGGATGGCCGATCTCTTTGGTAAGCCGATCATCGTTTCCTCTGCGGCCGATGCATCCGCTACCGGCGCTGCGATCGTAGGATTGAAGGGATTGGGTGTCATCAACGAACTATCTTTCCCCGGATCCGCTTCCCCAAAAGGAGAACGATCCCTGCCCAATGAACACGAGCGCAAAGCCTACCTGCACAACTATGGTATCTATTCCATGTTGTACGATCGGCTGAAAGATGTGTTTCATATCTGACGTTTCACCCTCTATCCTTCTCATTTCCTGTTTTCTCACCACTTTAGGTAATTGTTATCCTTATCCATTTGTTTGAACTTGCACCCTATTGCGCCTTTGAATAAACCTTTAAATCAATTCAACATGAGCCAACTGGTAATGACGAAGAACCGTGTACAATCCATTGACATACTGCGGGGTATTGTGATGATCATTATGGCCCTCGATCATGTGCGCGACTTCTTCCATACCCAGGCCTTTCAAAGCGACCCAATCGATCCAGCTACTACCACACCCATTCTCTATATTACCCGCTGGATAACCCACCTGTGTGCACCTACCTTTGTTTTCCTGGCAGGTACCTCCTCCTACCTCGTAGGTCTGCGTAGATCAAAGGCAGGCCTCAGCGGTTTTCTGATCAAAAGGGGGGTATGGCTCATCCTGGCCGAAGTGTTGATCGTAACCCTGGGCTGGACCTTTAACCCCCTGTACAACCTGTTGATCTTACAGGTCATCTGGGCCATCGGTATCAGCATGGTCATATTGGGATTGCTTGTACGCCTTCCGTTGGCAGTTATTTTTGCGATTGGCATGGTGATCGTATTGGGACATAATGCGCTGGATTATCCCGAAGCCGCTATGATGGCCAAAAAAGAAAGTCTTGGCTTCTGGTGGGATCTGCTGCATGGCGCCCACTTTGCCTATTATCCATTTACATCCAGCCGTGGCTTCCTGATCGTCTATCCCTTTTTACCCTGGACCGGTCTTATGCTGCTGGGCTATTGTGCGGGTAAATTCTTTGCACCTGGTTTTCCGGTGGCTCAACGCAGGAAGATATTGTTGTATACAGGTCTTGGTTTGATCGCTGTCTTTTTCATACTCCGGTTGATCAATGCTTACGGTGATCCTGTTCCCTGGACTACGCAGACTACCACTACCAGAACTGTTTTTTCCTTCTTTAATGTAAACAAATATCCGCCTTCACTCATGTACATGACCATCACCATTGGTATCGCCATGATCGCGCTGGTATTGTTGGAACATGTAAAGAGCCCCGTAACAGAGTTTGCGAAAGTGTTCGGGCAGGTGCCCTTCTTTTACTATGTATTGCATTTCTTCCTGATACACACCATTACAGTCATAGTTTTCTTCTTACAGGGGTATGGTACAAAAGATATTGTATCTACTCAGGTGCCTTTCCTGTTCAGACCGATAGGTTTTGGATTCCCCCTGTGGGGAGTATACCTGGTATGGATAACTGTCATTCTCTTGTTGTACCCTGTGTGTAAAAGGTATAACGCATACAAGAGTACACATCGTCATTGGTGGCTTAGTTATTTGTAAAATAGAACCCCGGGGTCTTCACGTTCATCCCACGCTGATCTTCTTCTTGTAGACCATTTCACTGCCTACAAACAATTGTAAGAGATACGTGCCGGGCGTGAGGCTTTCTGCTTCCAGCGGAAAACTCACCATTTGTCCGGGCTGCAGCATGCCTGTTTTCTGTTCATACAGTTTGCGTCCGGCAAGGCTTTGTAAAGTGATGCTGGTATTGTCCAGCTGCTTACTGGTTTGCACAAATAACCAGTTCATCTTGTCAATAATCGTCGGATAGATCCTGATAGGCAAAGTAGCGCGTTTAAAAATTCACAATTGGTATTTAAGCAATAGTCATTCGTGCCGATAAAGATCAGCAGGATACTTTTCATAAATGGATTGGATAAAGATAAAACACGGGGTACGATGGAATGCTTGGTACTTAGAACAAGGTGTAAGTGTTATAGGACTCTTCAAACGGACACATATTATTCTTTATTGCGTTATTGTGCGAGCCCTTGGAGTTTTTGATAATTGTTAATCGAAGATGATGGGCGGTTATTTGATCTTGTTTTTGATCTCCTGTAGTTTTAGCAATGCTTCAACAGGCGTCAGCCGGTTGATGTCGATACCATCCAGTACTTTGCGGATATCATCAAAGGTTTCGCTATGCGCATCAAAGATTGAAAGCTGGAACTTAGGGGCAGAGATATTCTTGACAGCCTGCCCAATGTTGGAACTTTGAGGAGTATTGTCATCCACATGCTTCTCCTCCAGCTGGTGTAATATTTCATTGGCCCGCTGAAGCAGGGCAGGGGGCATCCCGGCCATTTTGGCCACGTGGATACCAAAACTATGCGTGCTGCCGCCCGGCGCCAGTTTACGCAGGAAAACGATCTTATTGCCTGATTCTTTATTCGTAACATGGAAATTCCGCACACGGGGCAGTTTATTCTCCAGTTCATTCAACTCGTGGTAGTGCGTAGCAAACAATGTTTTGGGGGCATAACCGGCATTGTGCAGGTATTCTGCAATACTCCAGGCAATAGAGATACCATCATAGGTAGAAGTACCCCGGCCTATTTCATCCAATATGATCAGGCTGCGTGCCGTGAAATTATTGATAATGCTGGCTGTTTCATTCATCTCCACCATAAAGGTCGATTCGCCGCCGCTCAGGTTGTCCGAAGCGCCCACCCTTGTAAATATCTTATCCGTCAAAGGAACTTTGGCCGAATCAGCCGGAACGAAGCTGCCCATATGCGCCATCAGCGTAATAAGCGCTGTTTGCCGCAGGATAGCACTCTTACCACTCATGTTGGGTCCGGTAAGAATAATGATCTGCTGAGAAGCCTGATCCAGGAAAATATCGTTGGCAATATAAGGATCGCCCGGCAGCAGGTTGCGCTCGATCACCGGGTGGCGGCTTTCTTTAAATTCCAGCTCATGACCTTCATGCAGCACTGGTTTTTTGTAATTGTACCGCAACGCATTGTCGGCAAAACATACCAGGCAGTCAAGGATTGCCAGTATATGTCCGTTGGTCTGCATGGGCGCTATAAATTCCTGCAATTGCAGTAACAGCTTATCATACAATTCCGCCTCGATGGCCATGATCTTGTCTTCTGCACCCGTGATCTGCTCTTCGTATTCTTTCAGTTCCGGCGTAATATACCTTTCGGCATTGGCGAGTGTTTGCTTACGTATCCATGAAGCAGGTACTTTATTCTTGTGCGAATTCGTGACCTCCAGGTAGTAACCAAATACATTGTTGAAACCTATCTTCAGCGACGAAATACCCGTGATCTCCGCTTCCTTCTGTTGCAGTTCTACCAGGTACTCTTTCCCTCCACTGGCTATCTTGCGCAGCGTGTCCAGTTCCCCATGTACCCCTTCTTTAATAGCGCCACCCTTAGCCACCGCTACTGGCGGATTTTCCATGATCGTTTGAAGAATGGCATCATGTATCTCCCGGCAAGGGTTTAATGAGCTGGTCAACTGTTGCAGGTATTGGTCCGTAACACCGGCGCAGAGTTCTTTCACCTCCAGCACATGTTGTAATCCACGTGCTATTTGCATTACCTCCCGTGGGTTGATCTTCTTTACCGGTATCTTGCTCACCAGCCTTTCCACATCACCACACTGTTTGATATGATGACTCACCTTGTTCCTCAACTCCACTTCTTTGATAAAGAACTCCACCAGGTTCAGCCGTTCATTGATCTTGGGCGCATCTTTCAGCGGCAGCAGTATCCATCTTTTCAAAAGCCTGGCTCCCATAGGAGAGACCGTATTGTCCAGCACCTTGTGCAAAGTATTGCCGGCCTCACCACTCCCAGTGGCTGTAAGCTCCAGGTTGCGAATGGTGAAACGATCCATCCACAGGTAATCTTCCCGGTCGATCCGCTGGATCGAAGTAATATGTTGCAGGTTCGGATGTTCTGTATCCTTCAGGTAATGCAATACAGCGCCGGCAGCTATGATAGCCGCAGGCATATCTTCCACTCCATAACCTTTTAGCGAGCGAGCGTCGAAGTGTTTTACCAGGCTTTCTGTAGCGTAGGCCCCATCAAAGATCCAGCTTTCCATCGTGTAGGTATAGAACCTGCTGCCGAAGGTTTCTTTGAAATGCTTCTGGTAACTGCGCTGGAAGATAACCTCAGCTGGTTTCAGCGTTTGCAGTAACTTATCTATATATTCCTGGTTGCCCTGGGCTACATAAAATTCACCTGTGGAAATATCCAGGAAAGCAATACCCGATTGGTCATCTGTAAAGTGAATACCTGCCAGGAAGTTATTGCTGTTGTGCTCTAGTAGTTTGTCGTTGGTAGCTACACCAGGTGTTACCATTTCCGTTACACCCCGTTTTACAATCCCTTTGGCTTGTTTGGGATCTTCCAACTGATCGCAGATGGCTACCCGGTAACCTGCTTTCACCAGTTTGTGCAGGTAGGTATCCATGGCATGGTGAGGGAAGCCGGCCAGTTCAGATGCGCCGGAGGCTGCTCCATTATTCCGTTTGGTAAGCGTAATGCCCAGCACCTGGGCCGCAATAATAGCGTCCCCGCCGAAGGTTTCATAAAAATCGCCTACACGGAACAACAAGATAGCATCAGGATATCTTTGCTTGATGGCCTTATGCTGCTGCATTAAGGGAGTGTCTTCGCCTGCTTTCGCCATGGGGGGCAAATATAAAGGCTTTGCTCCCCTTAATGAAAACCACCCCCGGCAATGTGGAGAACTCGTTAATTATTAATGGAAAAGCGGGTACCAGTTGGTTTGTCACCACCCGGTACCCGCCACTATTGCCGATTGTCGATTATCGATTGCCGGTTTACTTCAACGCAAACACAACCTGCATTTCATACCGCAATTTCATCTTCTTAAAGTCCACACCTGCTTCACTGCCACCTGCACTATCCATGGCCATATTGGAAACAGCCTGCCTGTATTGATACACCGGCTCAAAAGGTATAGCATCTCCTGGTTCATTGATCGTTACTGCCGCGCCTACCTGCTCATCAATAGCTGCTGCCAGGTAATTGGCTTTGTCTTTGGCCGCCTTGATAGCCTGGATCTTCAGTTGTTTACGGAACTCCTGGATCTTACTGTGGGAGGTTCTGGCGATCCGGAAATTCTGTGTAGCCTCATCATCCAGTTTCTCTACCAATTCATCCATCTTCTTACTGTTCGTAAACTTTACCTGGTAGGTAATAGAAGCCTGCAGGTCTTCTTTCTTTTTCTTCTTTTTGATCCAGGGATTGCTGTTATCGCCGTCGTAAGCAGCAATCGTTATCACTGAATCGGGCAGGCCGATACTCCGGCAATTATTTAGAAAATCGGTCTTGATCTTCTCCAGGTTGATCTTACCACTGCCTTTCTTGTCATACTCTTTCAGATCCACCAATACATAGATCTCATCAGGCACTATTTCCATCTCAGCAGCACCATTTACAGTGATTGTTTTCGGGAACGGATTAACGGCTGTTGATTGCGAAAACCCTGTAAGAGATGTCAATGCAATTAAACAGACTGGGATAAACTTTTTCATACATCTATTTTTTATATAGATGTAGGATCGAAAGCAATTACATAACGTTGCAGCCGTTATCAATAAACATACGTTTTTATTAACATTTCCTTAATTTCGATCCATCTTTAAAATGCAAGGTCCATGAGCTCGTTTCGGGAAAGACTCAAACATATTCATATCGTGCGTAAGCTCATTTACGCTATTGTAGGAGTGTTTTCATATCCTGGTTTAGTCATCTTTAACAAACTAAAGATCTCCGGTACAGAACACATCAAAAACCTTCCCCGGAAAAATGTATTGATTGTCAGCAATCACCAAACCTACTTTGCCGATGTGATCACCTTCCTGCATATCTTTTGTGCAGTAAAATGGAGAAAGCAAAACAAGCTCGGCGTTCCTTATTATTTACTCAACCCTTTCACCAATGTATATTATGTAGCGGCAGAAGAAACCATGCAGGCTACCTGGATCAGCCGCCTGTTTACCATGGCCGGCGCCATTACCGTAAAAAGAACCTGGCGGCCGGAAGGTACAGAGACCCGTAAAGGATTGGATCCTTCTGATACACGCAAAATAGCCCGTGCACTGGAGAATAACTGGATCATTACTTTTCCTCAGGGAACTACTAAACCATTTGCGCCCGGCCGCAAGGGCACTGCGCTGATCATTAAGATGACCAAACCCATAGTGGTGCCTGTTGTGATCAATGGATTCTGGCGCGCCTTCGATAAAAAGGGATTGCGTTTTAAGAAGAAAGGCACTTTACTCACCGTGCGCATTAAAGAACCTTTGCAAATAGATTATGAAGCCCCGGCCGAAGTGATCCTCGACCAACTGATGGAAGCTATCGAACAAAGTAAATCCTGGATGCTGAAAGGCGCACACCACAGGGCAAAGCTGAAGGCTTAGGAAGGTACTAGCTATTAGCTTTTGGGTATTAGCTCTGGCGTTTTGCTAACAGCTAATGGCTGGCAGCTAACTCCTATAATTGAAACAGCGCTTTCAACTCCGTAGCATCAGAGGGTTTCATTTTACCGCCTAAGATCAGTCTCAGCTGTCTTCTGCGCAAAGCACTGTCAAAGAGGTTTTTCTCTTCTTCTGTTTCAGGAACAAGTTGGGGAACAGGGCGCGAACGTCCATTGGGGTCCAGCGCTACAAAAGTATAGTAGGCTTCATTGCTTTTGTAACGGTATTGTTGAATGGCATCTTCTCCCCACACTTTCATATGCACTTCCATGGAGGAGTTGAATGCCCGGGATACCTTGGCTTCTATATGCACCACATTGCCCAGCTTAATGGGATTCTCAAAAGAAATATTGTCTACCGAAGCTGTTACTACAGGGGCAGCACAATGCTTCATGGCAGCCAGTGCTGCAGCTATGTCCATCCAGTACATCAACCGTCCACCCATCAGGTTACCAAAAGTATTGGTGTCATTGGGCAATACCAGTTCTGTCATCACTACATACGATTCCTTGGCTGTCTTGGCTTTTTGGCTCATGCTGCAAATATAAGTCCGGAAGTCGGAAAGTCAGAAAAGTCCGAAAGTCAGAGAGCAGCAAGAGTTTTCGTAGATAAAGTGTATTGCTTCCGGACTTTCGACTCCCGGACTTCCCGTCTTGCCTTCTACACCGTTACTTTTACCAATGTGTTAAGAAAAGCTTCGTCTGCGTCTGCTCCAATACCCGCTGCTTGCTGTACTTCCAGGAAGAATCCATTGTAGCGTATACCCCCTGTTACCGGGTCTGTTTTATGCCCCAGCATACAAGTATCCATATCGTAGAAAACAACATTGTCATGTGCCAGTGCAAAATGCCCAAAAGCCGTGAGTGCTACCCGGCTTTCCAGCATGCCGCCCATCATACAGGGGATATTGTTATCTGCACACACTTTATTGATCCTGATCGCTTCTGTAATACCGCCCGATTTGGCAAACTTGATGTTCACATAATCACAGGCATCCGCAGCGATCAATCGCGCTGCATCATGATGATCAAAAACACTTTCATCTGCCATGATCTTAATGGGCGACTGTTTTCTTAAAGCTGGTAAATGATGGTCATTCCAATGCCGCATCGGTTGTTCGCAGAATTGTATATTGTACTGGCCCAATGCAGTCAGCGCATATTGTGCATCTTCATAGCTCCAGCCCTGGTTGGCATCTATCCGTAGCAAAGTACTATCGCCTGCTGCCTGCCGTATTCGTTTGATCCGTTCCACATCTTCTTTGGCATTTTTGCCCAGCTTTACCTTGATGATCCGTACTCCCCGTTGAATAAAATCTGCTGCAGAGGCTGCCATGTTTTCAGGCGTATCGATACCGATGGTGAGGTCCGTTTCCAGTTCTTTTTGTGCTCCCCCCAGGTACTGGTACAAGGGAACACCAGCATGTTTGGCGGCAAGGTCATACAGGGCCATATCAAAAGCACTCTTGATCGTGCTGTTGAAAGCTGTAAATGCATCCAGCTCCTGCAACCTGTCCGTAAGGGCAGTCGCATCCTTACCCTTCCACAGGGCGGCAAAGTCTTTGGCCATCTCAAAACAGGTAGCCTGCGTTTCCCCGGCGATCATGGGGAAGGCCGAACATTCTCCCACACCATAAATACCCGCATCCGTATGTACGCGGATAAAGGTATTCTGTGCAAAATGCATCGTGCCCGTGGCGATCGTAAACGGATGCATGGGAATGCTGAATTTCCAGATATCTGTATGTGTAATTGTCATAGCGGGCCAAAGTAAAGACATTTCGCTGATCCTGAATTCCGAATGGCCCGATTCTTTCCGTGCAACCGGTTGAATATTGCCAGGCTTGCGTTTTCCTACGGGTATCAACGACTTATGTATCCTTGTTTTCAGAAAAAATGGCTGATTTGCGCATCATTCTTACAACGTGAAATTTAATAATCCTGAAATCTTCCCTTACTTTTGCGCCTAACATTCGTTAGTAGATATGGATAATCCTCACCCCGTTATTTCATTTGACAATACAGAATACGCCTTTGCTTATAAAACAGACCAGGAACTGAAGAAAGCCAATTTTCTCTTTTCCAGTATGGGATATGGTTCCCTGGTCAAACTAGGTACCCGGTTTACCCCCTGGGCCATCCGGATAGGGTTACCTATCAAAGGGCTTATACGCAACACCATTTTCAAGCAGTTTGTTGGCGGCGAAACCCTCCAGGAAACCGCCCGTGTAGCTAATAAATTGGAGCAGTTTGGCGTGCAGGTCATCCTGGACTACGGCGTCGAAGGCAAGGAAGGAGAGGAGAACTTTGACCATGCCTGCGAAGAGTTTATCCGCGTTATCAACTATGCAGCTACCCAGCACAATATGCCTTTCATGAGCATCAAGGTAACCGGCTTTGCCCGTTTTGCCCTTCTCGAAAAACTTGATGCCGCTGCTACAGATAGAAGTGGTTATGAAGGAAAAGTGCATACCGAAGTGCTCAACGAAGAAGAAAAAGCCGAATGGCAAAGAGTGGTTAGCCGTATGCACAAGATCATCAGTGCAGCAGCCACCAAAAATATAGGGGTGCTGGTAGATGCAGAAGAGACCTGGATACAGGATCCTGTAGATGCATTGACCATGCAGATGATGGAACTGTACAACCTCGATAAAGTAACAGTTTACAATACCATTCAATTGTATCGTCACGACAGGCTGGCTTTTCTCCACCATAGTTTCCAACAGGCCGAAGCAAAAAGGTTTATCCTGGGTGCTAAACTCGTGCGGGGCGCTTATATGGAGAAAGAAAGGAAGCGGGCAGAAGAGAAAGGATACCCTTCACCCATTCAACCGAGTAAAGAAGCCAGCGACCGTGATTACAATAGTGCCGTGGAATTCTGCATCGAACACCTGGATAAGATCTCCCTCATAGTAGCTTCCCACAATGAATACAGCAGCCTCCGCGCTGCCGAATTACTCGACCAGAAAGGATTGCCGCATAACCATCCCCATATACATTTTTCCCAATTATATGGGATGAGCGACAACATCACCTTCAACCTGGCCAAAGCAGGATTATCTGTTAGCAAATACCTGCCTTTCGGGCCTATTGATGATGTAATCCCTTACCTCATGCGCCGGGCGCAGGAGAACTCTTCTGTATCAGGACAAACAGGAAGGGAGCTGGGACTAATCAAGAAAGAATTGAGAAGACGGAAGGTTTCATAATTCAGAAGTTCTACCCATAAAAGAAAAGCTGTAGCACCGGCAGGTACTACAGCTTTTAATATTTTGAATGGATGATCAGAAACCGCGGGTCTTCGTCGTGTCGACAACTTCAGGCTTAGCCGTAATAGTAGAGCCTTCCAGTGTTTCCTTGTATTTTTTAAGGGCAGTGATAATACTTTCTACAACCTCTCCCTGTCCTTCTTCACTGTTGAGGTATTTTTCTTCTTCTTCATTGGTGATAAAACCAGTCTCTACCAGGATGCTTGGCATCCCGGTGGCCTGTAATACCCAGATCTGTTCCCAATTCCGTTGTTTTACGCCACCACTTGCCCGGCCGCCTTTGGCAAATTCTTCCTCCACCATATTGGCCAGCATGAGGCTTTTGCCGAAGTATTTTTTTTCATACAACTGGGCCCTGATCCTGGCTTCTGGTGAATTCATATCGGGAGGTGGGGTAGCGGGGCTTGTGCTGTCAGGAGAGAATTCGCCGGCTTCTTCTACATTGATAAAGGTACTTTTTACACCACTGCGGTCGGCGGCCCATATATAGGTTTCCGTACCATGCCGTTCATTCTTTACCCAATAGTTCTCATAGATGGGCACCCGCACCGTTTTCTTCCGCTTCTTGGCGCCCTTACCTACAGTTACCGTCTTGGTAGTATGTCCTACCACCCGTTTGGCATACCAGCCGCCTGCTTTTTGAGGCGTGGCATTACAGTGAATACTCAAAAACAGGTCCCCTTTTACTTCATTGGCCAGTTCCGCCCGCATCCGGTTGGCAGTCCGGGCATCCACATGAACTCCAAAAACCGTATCCGAAGTGCGGGTATATACTACCCGGATTTCAGGAAATGCTTCCTGTATCCGTTGTCCAAGTTTTAAGGAAATAGCAAGCGCTACATCTGCTTCATACGAAATCAGCCCTTTGGCGCCCCTTGCCGGGCCACCATGGCCAGCATCAATCACAATAGTACCCAGTACGGCTTTCTGACGGCCATCGGGCTTTTGGGGTGTTTTGCCGGTAAAGGATAAGATCGCTGCCACCGAAGCAAAAAACAGTAATAGAGTTACGGGTCTTCTCATCATCACCTGTATCAGTTTAATAGGTTGTACAATCCTGACACCATCTCACCACAGGCCATCCTGCAGCTGTGGGCTCAACGCTCTAACGATAAAAAACAATCTACAATATGTAATGTTTCATTTTTTTTAGCATTGCTAAGTAAAATTCATGAGCTACCGTCAGCATTTTCATTCACAGTATGCTCTTTTCTGCACTGCTGGCTCTCTCTTGTAGCTATTTCAGCTTTTCTCCAAAGAGCTTCAGCGTCCTTTCCCAGGCCAGTTTGGCCGCGGCTTCATTGTACCGGGTAGGGGCTGTATCATTGTTGAAGGCGTGGTTGGCGCCCTCATAAATGTAAATCTCGTGGCTAACACCTGCTTTCTTTAAAGCTTCCTCATAGGCTGGTATGCCCGCATTCACGCGTTCATCCAGTCCTCCATAATGCAGCTGAACTGCCGCCTTGATCCTGGGTACATCCGCAGCATCGGGTTGCCGGCCATAGTAGGCTACAGCGGCTTTTAGGTCTGGTACATTGACAGCCAGTTGGTTGGCCAGTGCACCGCCCCAGCAAAAGCCTACACAGCCCGTCTTCCCGTTACTATCCTTACGTGCTTTCAGGTAATCAAAGGCTTTGGCAAAATTGGTGATGTTCTTCTTGGCATTCAGTTGGGCAAACAGACCACGGGCCTGCTCCTCATCTTTGGGAGTGCCTCCCAGCGGCGATAAGGCATCTACACCCAGCGCCAGGTATCCGGCCAGGGCTACGCGGCGGGTTACATCTTCAATATGTGGGTTAAGGCCCCGGTTTTCATGGATCACCACCACTGCGCCGTATTTACCTTCCTTTTTAGGTTTGGCAAAATAGCCTTTCATAGTGCAGTCGTCGCCGGGATAAGTAATGTATTCTGTAGTAATGCGATCATCCTGTGGAGCAACCGTTACAGCGTTATCATATTTCACTTCCAGTTGCGAGAGCGCTGTCATGGCTGCTGCCATGCTGCCCGTAAGCAATGCCAGCTTTTTGATAAAATCTTCGCGTTTAAGCGGTTTATGCGTGTATTCATCAAAGAGATTGATGATCTGCTGGTTCATACAATGGATTTAAGTGATAAAAGGATAATTTTTAAAGTTAACGAATCCCGTCGTAGGTTGGTTGCCGCCTTTTCAATTTTTTATCGTCTTCCTGTATCTAATTGGAAACGATACTGTAAATTGCAGCCCCCGGATCGTTAGCTCAGTTGGTTTAGAGCGCTGCTTTGACAGAGCAGAGGTCACTGGTTCGAGCCCAGTACGATCCACCTCCTTCCGCCGGAAACTCAATGCAGGCGGATAGCACAATAACAGGCATCGTTTTACATTAGATCCCATTTTCAATACCAACCTTTTGCAATACTGCCTTACGCAGCATGTTTCTTCTACGAGATCAATTCAACTTCAATTACACGGAGGCTGATCTTATCATCGCCGGACCAATGTTTTTATACTGGAAAGGAAAGTATACAATATCCTAAAAAGTTAAACCATGAAGCTGGAATCACAATTCACGGAAGTAATCAGACTAATCAAAAAGGCCCGGTCAAATGCATTTCAGGCTGTCAACACCGAAATGATCAACCTGTACTGGAATATCGGTGAGTATATCAGTAAAAGGGTAGAGGTGCAGGCCTGGGGCAAATCGGTAGTTGCTCAACTGGCAAAATACATCGAAAAGAAAGCGCCTGATCTGAAAGGATATTCTGATAAAAACCTCTGGCGCATGAAGCAGTTTTATGAGACCTACAAAGAGCATCCAAAACTCTCAGCATTGCTGAGAGAAATTAGCTGGACCAACAACCTGCTGATTTTAGGTATGCACCGTCTGGAAGAAAGAGAATTTTACCTCCGGCTTTGTGTGCAGGAACGATATACGAAGCGAGAATTGGAAAGACAGATCAGTAGCAGCCTTTTTTGAGCGGACTATGATTGGCAAGAAAAAGCTGGCGACTACAAAACTGTCGCCAGCGTCGCCAGGATCCGCTGAAATGAAAGACAATCCAATTCTCTCACCACTGGTGAGAGAATTTACTTTAATTGATTCATTTAAAGATAGTTATGTATTTGAATTCCTAAATTTACCCCCAGATCACACCGAAAATCAGCTACAAAAAGCGCTCATTAGCCAGATGAAAGACTTTATTCTGGAATTGGGCCGCGACTTTGTTTTTATGGCCGAAGAATATCGGTTGCAGGTGGGTAATAGCGATTTTGAGCTCGACCTGCTGTTTTATCACCGCGACCTACAATGCCTGGTGGCTATCGAATTGAAAACGGAAAAATTCAAACCGGATCACCTGGGGCAACTTAATTTCTACCTGGAAGCATTGGATAGGGATGTAAAGAAACCACACGAAAAACCCAGTATAGGTATCCTGCTATGTAAGGACCAGGATTCACAAGTGGTCAAATATGCATTGAATAGAAGCCTTTCCCCGGCCGTGGTAGCGGCCTATGAAACACAGCTTCCTGATAAAAAGTTGTTACAAAAAAAGTTACATGAACTGATCGCGCCCATAGATGTCGAAGAATAAAACAGCAAACCGGCAATTGTTTGCGTTTAGTCCTTTTCTTCCTCCTGCTTCATTTGCTGTATAATATTGCTCACTTCCTGTTCTGTGCTTTTGAGTTTGGTTTTGCAGAATTCCAGGAGGAAGGAAGCTCGTTTTAGTTTTTCCGCCAATACATCTACCGATACCGTCTCCGCTTCAATGTCGGCAGCAATTTCTTTTAACTCTTCATACGCGGCTTCATAAGTCAATGTTGCTTTCATCGGCTGGCGTTTTAGCTTTGATAGTGGTTGTTATAGTTGTGTTATCCAGCAATACATTGATGTCTGCTCCTACAGGCAGCAGGCTGGCATCTGTGGCGATCCGCCCCTGGTAAGATACCAGTGCAAACCCTCTTTTCAATATACTGGCCGGATCCAATACCTGCAACAGTTTTTCCAATCCCTGTATATCATCACGTTCGTGCGACAGGAGCCTGATGCTGGTATACTGAAGCTGGTGGTTGATGTTTAACAGATCTTTCCGTTTACTGTTGAACAGGATGGCGGGTTTAATGATTAGTTCATTACCCATGGCATCCAGTCTGCGTCTGTAAACGTGCAGGCTCGTTTGTGCTGTATGCAACAACTGTCGCTCGACAGTTATCAGGTCCGATTTATTATCAGCTACCCATTGTTGCGCTTTCACCAGCAGCTTGTTTTGCAGCTGGTTGATCCTGTCTTCAAAACCCCGGTTATGGGCGATGAGGAATTCTGCCACCTTGGTAGGCGTCTTAAGCGGTGTATGCGCCATCAGATCCACAATCGTTTCATTGTGCTGGTGGCCAATGCCTGTAATGATCGGTATAGGGAATTTGGCGGTTACCTGCCCCAGGGCAAAAGTATCAAAGACCAGGAAGTCTGTGGGCGAACCACCGCCCCGGATGATTACTACAGCGTCATAAGGTTGCCCGGAGGTAAAAACCTGCAGCAGCCTTTCTTTGATCTGCGACGCATTGGCCTCTCCCTGCACCGTCGTAAAATAAGTATCTACAAAAAATTGATAACCGTATTGGTTATTAAGCAACGTATGGTGAAAATCCTGGTAACCGGCCGATGTTTGGGCCGTCACCACTGCAATGCGCTGTAGTACAACCGGCAGTTTAAGCAGCTTATTGGCCGTAATATAGCTGTCGCCGGACTTTTGGATATAAGCACTGCATTCGGTAAGCAGACGCTGCAGGGTGGCCTGCTTTTGTTGCTCCAACTGACCGATGGTATAACCTGCATCAACATCCAGTAGTGTTAACTTAAGTCCATAAACAGCGCTATAATCTACGGATACCTTTATCAGGACCTGTAAGCCATCCGTAAAACGCTGACCCGTTGTCTTTTCAAAAGCTGCGATTTGCCGGGCGCCGGCTGTCCAGGCTACTGCACTGATCTTGGCCTTCAGTCCGGCGGAGCCTGCTTGTTTTTCTACCAGGTCAAAATAATGAAATCCTCTTGCAGGTTGCCATTTATGCCCGGTGATCTCCGCCATTACCCAATAATACTGCCCTTCAAACCGGTCCCTGAGGACGGCTTCAATTTGATGAGTAAGCTCAGATAATTGAAGGGCTGGTATTGATAACATGCGGGCAAACTGATTTGACCAGCCCCGAAATTATTAAAAAAGGCCGGTAAGCAAATGCATTACCGGCCTTTTGAACGATCATTCATTTAGGTGGATCACTCAGAAGATATCCTGAACCGGATGCCCGCTGTCACATAAGCATGGGAAGTGTACATATGGTAAGCATCTTTTTCTATATTCTCATCTAAGGTCAGATTAGCCAGGTAGGTATATCCTCCTTCCAGTTTAATGGCAAAACCAGGCGTAATATTGAACAGACATCCCGCTCCACCATTAATACCTGCCGTGAAACTACGATCGGCTACCATTTTTGCATTGTCATTATAATTGTTGTCACTTACCTCTTTGACACCACCCAATACCAGGGCATTAATACCTGCCGTTAAGTAAGGTTGCAGCTTTTGTTCTGTGTTTTCATTTTTCAGCAAATGGTATCCCCAGTTGTAAGCATATACGATCTGAAATTTCGACTTTCCCGTTACTGTTACCGGGCTGCCATTTACATCGCTGGTTTTTAAAGTGAAAGAGTAGCCAGGAATATAGGAAAGGTCCCAAAAAGTAAACAATCTTCTATTCTCCTGGTCTTTACCGAAGGATAAGGTAAATCCAAGTGGGCTTCCTTTACCGTCACCAAAGGCATATAGCTTTGTACTAATACCATAAGTACGTCCCGTTTTTTCGAAAAAACTGGCTTTCTTATACTGGGCCGAAAGGCCGGTACATAAGCATAATAGAAAAAGGAAGAGGGTGCATTTTTTCATGTTGCAAGTAGGATTATTGTTTGGGGGTTAGCAGGATATATTTATAAGTGCTGTTATAAGCTGCATCAATGAATGCCAGCATATCGTTCCATTTGGTACTGGCAACGTTTTTTTGCTTATATACCTTTTGCACATCAATGATCACCAGGCCATTTTCTTCCTTTGCACTAAGTTTGAAAGTGCCGGTTTCATTGTCTATGTCTTTATTAAGTTCCGCTAAACCTTCTACTTTATATCCGGCAGGAACTTTAAACTGGATATACCAGGCATATGTTTTCGGATAGCGCACATCAATATCATATTTCCGGCTCCTTTCTTCTTTCTTGATCTGTAGTTGTGAACCCATCAGCCCTGTAAGGTTTACGAGGTATTTCTTTCCCGCTTTTCGTACAAAATCATTCAACTCAAATTCTTCCTTAAAAGAAAGCGTGCTCTTTTTCTGCGTACGGCCATCATTCACCAGCGTGAATTTCGCCTCCTTGATCCGCTGATGGAACTCCGATTGAAGCGATTCCCGTACATAATCAGGCTTTTGCTTTTTAAACTCATCCTGCAAGGAGCGGGCAGACTTGGTGTATTCCTCTGCTTCTCTCGATCGCATTTTATCGGTAGGATCGCTGCCGCCAAAATTGACGTAGTCCTGTAGCATATAGGGTGTGAACTTGAGCGCACTGGCGCTGGTCTTGGCCTTTTGAATGCCTTTGAAATGGGATGTTCGGGCGATCTGCAATCCCTTCATATCAGGAGCAAGCTCTGCTACAATGGCAAAGGAAGCACTATTGTCTGCTGCCGTAGTACCCGGCAGGGTATAGGTCTTTATTTCCTGTGCTCCACCCTTTTTGGCCGGCTTATAAATGATATAGGCTTCGTTCGACAACAGGCTTTCTTCCTGCTCACCCGGGTTGGAGAAATCTGTTACATTATAGTAAAGCTTATTACCCACCTTAATCACATACCTGATCTCTTGTTCAAACAATATTTCTTTCAGTTGGCCAATATTATTGCCCGTAGTGATGATGAGTTCCGAGCTTATATTACGCTGATAGAGCAGCGAACCGAAAACATGCGCAAACTTCTTATCACTCAGGTACTCCCGCTGAAAAAGGATCTTGTTACGAACCAGGTAATAAGCATTATTGATATATGTTTGTTCGTCCCAGTTTTTAGCACCTAGCTTCAATAGTTCTGCATAGCAGGCATCAATAAAATTTTGTATCGTGGCCATGGTACCCATGAACGAGGCGCGGTTCACACTTTCATAATCTTCCCAGGCTTTGCGCGCCAGTTCTTCCCGGCTAAAGCTGCTTTTCAGCTCACCTTTTTCACCAATAAAAGCGCCTTTGGCCTGGTCGTTATTCGAATAAATTACCTGGAATTTGACCAGCGGATATTGGATAAAAGGGCTTACAAAGTTTACATCCTTTTCCGTATCCCGGTTCCTGTCCGTAAATACATACCGGAAAAACCCCTGTTCCGAAGTGCCCTCTTTCTTAAAGGTAGGAGCTCCATTCAGTGAGAGCGATTTGAAAAATGATTTATCATCTGTTTCTATCGCAATCTCGTTAAATAGAACAGGGTATCCTTTACTGCATACTTCATAGATCGGGCTAAACTCTACATATCCGGAAGCTGTTACATCCAGTTTGCTTTTGGTAGTAGTCACATACTCTATTATATCACCAGGTTCAAGGTTCGGAACCGGCACCTTATAATAATTGTACCCTGACCCCGCCACCTGGTCAAAGAAGCTTTGAAAATATTCCGGGATATCAGTCCCTGCTTCCAGTGCTACTGCACTCTTCAGATCAATATTGGTAGCCGTATCGCCGGGTTTAATGATGCGTGCTATAAATCCATCTTCTTTTGAGCCATACCGGAAATACACCTCGGAAAGCGCTTTCACCGAGTTGTTGTCATTGACCTTGATCCTGACCCTGATCTTTTCAAAGAAATAGAGACTGCGTTCCCGGCGGGTAAAAAAACCACCACTGCTCTTGCGGTCAAACAATACATTCCGGGAAAAGCCGATCACTACCGCCGATTCTTTTTCCCATTTGGCCGGTATATTGGTTTCCTGGAAAGCCGGCGCTGTTTCCTTCAACATAAAGCGGGCATTGTTTTCCAGGTTGTCCAGGAAATCTTCATCAATATAGCTTTGAGCCATCAGGCCCGAAGTGATATGAATGCACAGTACTGTCAGGAAAACAGCAATACCTGTACGGGGTTTATATATTTTCATAACGCGGGTTATTTAGAGGTAATACTGAAAAAATTGCTGCTGAAAGATTTAATGGATTCAAGGAACTTTTTCCAGTTGGGAAAGTCACTCTTGTTGATCATACTATTTTTGATGACGAGGTACTTTTTGAGTGTGATCTTATTGCCAGCTACTGTGTACTCTCCCCTGAACTCATATCCATCATACTTCAGCTCCAGCTTTTCCGGGATGTCGGCAAACTTGCTGCCGGTTGGTACCGAGAGGGAAAACTCGTCCTCAAAGCTTAATACATAATCAAAGTCATAGCCGTTCTTGCGCTTTTCATCGGGCAGGTATCTTTCCAGCGTTTTGGGAAAGAAATCAAGGTTGATATATTTGTTACCTGTAATCGTTTGCACATAATTGGATAGATCAATGCTTCCGGAGATATTGATGGGAATATCCCGGTTATTCAGGTCACTTGTTTTTACGCCGGAAGCTTCTACGTTGTCGTTGTTGAATTCCAGGTAACTGTTCAGGAACTTTTCCCGGCTCGTATTGGGCAGGTCCTGGTATTCCTGGTGAAAGTCTTTCCGTTCATTACCACTTAGCGTCACCTGTATTTTACCCATTAACTGTTCGTTGTTGAGGGTAAAATCGGCTTTGGTGAATACTTTATGTTCGTCGCCCGTGGTAAGCGGCACCTTTTTAATATCATATTTATCGCCATTGGCAATCATCGCTTCCTTTCCCTGTATCCGGTAAGCATTTTCGCCAAAAGGCACATATTTCTCCGTGGCATCCAGGAAATATTCCTTGCCTTTGAAGTAGAGCGTGGTAATAGCATGATTGTTTACGCACAACGCCGGCGTCGATTGAGGGTAAGGCAATTGTCGTGTACCGATCCAGGTAAAATGAGCATCAAAGCCTGCCTGTTTCAGGAGCTCCGTCAGCAGATTGGCCATTCCTTTACAATCGCCGTATTTGTTGGTCAGTACATCCTGTGCCGATGCTGGTATATAACCCGAATAACCATCCTCATAAGCGATGTAACGTATTTTATCCTGTACCCAGTAGTAGATAGCCTTTATCTTATCCTGGTCATTGGTAATGCCTGCCGTGATCTTCGATAAAGTAGCTTTGAGTTTTTCCGGCTCATTGTTCGCCATTTTATACAGCCGGTTATTCCAGTTGTATACATCACTCGTTTTGTCAAATCCCTGCAATACCTCACCCTTGCTTTCAAAGGACTTCACCTGTATTACGATATGTGGTTCCGTATAGGCCCGGCCAATCTGTTTGAATTCAGATTTACTGGCCGGCAGGTCTTTCAGTATAAATACATAGTTGGTATAACCGCCTTTCTGTGTTTGTTTCTTTTCTATTTTGTATCCTTCAAAATGGAAGGTTTTGAAATCAATGGAAAGCCAGTCAGGTACTTTGAATTCAAACACCTGCTCCATTACAGGGTAGGGTGCATGGAAGAACAGGCGGGTGAGGTATTTGGCATCGGTATATTCTTTTTTGACTGTTACCCTGGCTACATTGCCCTGGTTGCCAAAGCGTATAGGGAAATATTGCACCCGGCTATCATCAAAGAAGATATTCTCATCCGTTAGGGAGCGGTCAATGCCCGATCTTTCAGACAGGAAGAACTTGCTGCCATTTTTCAATGATTTCTTAAACTGCTTGAGGCGGATGAATTTGTTGTAGAATTCCGCATAAGTAAGACCGGAATATTTTTTCAGTGCGAGAAATTCCATTTCTGATTCTTCCTGCACTACGACCACTTTATCATTCAGGGCATTCACCCCCTTGCCGAAGGTAAAGAAGTGATACGACGAACGGCAGATCACCTGTTCATCCTTGTATAGCCTGGCCTGCGTTTCGGCTATTGTCAGGTCATCCGGGTGAACAACCTGGGCAGTTGCTATGCCATAAAAGCACATAATTATAACGGTAAGAAATAAATAACGGGCTGTGCCGGTAGAGCGTAAAACGGCTATGGCAGGGCTATCAGGCCTGCCGGCAGGTGGGGGAGTTGGGTTCATGAACGATCAATTTGGACTTGCAATAAATGTTAAAAATCAGGCTATTGTACCGGTTAGTGTTTGGAAAACGTGCCCCACGGTCCTTTTATTGCAGAAAGCAGGCCCATTGCCGGATGCAGCGAGCAGAAAGTCTTATAGTAAATAATTAAACTTCGTGTCTGTTACCGTAATAACCAATTGGTTTTCGGACATCAACTTAAAATCGCCAGTTAATAAATGGAAGGCTTCGTTTGCTATTCACATTCCACAACCCCAGTTGTACCCCTTTCAGGTCCTTGCATACATTGAACAGCGCTATTTGTAAGCCCCTGCCTTTGAGGGTCCTATTGACAATGCCGGTGATCACCACCCCTTTGAATGTTTCTGTAATGTTCTGTGTCCCTGTGATGTGTAGACCTACCATTTCATTAGCCGAACTGACCACCCCATTGATACTCACGCCCCGTACCCGCATACTACTGTTCAATAGCCCGCCAGCACTTATACTCAAACCGTTGAGAGATGAATTGATGTTTGATTTGTTTAGCGTGTCCGACATTTTATCCAGATCGGTATTGGTAAACATGTATACCATGGCAAACATGCCAATAAACGCAGAAAGCCCATCGGCATTGAGGTTCACACCATTAATAGCCAGTGGATTTTCATCATCGAAAGTGGTTTGCAGACCCATAGTGAGGCCGTTTATTTCCGTGGCCTTTGAAGGTGTGTACCAGGCAATGTTCTTTACCAGCCGGGGTCTTTTCTTGGGAGCCGGTTGCGCGTAGTAATTCTTTTTTGCAGTGTCTTTATAAGCCCCGGGCACCGCAGCGTCTTTGTAATAGTTAATTCCGCGCTGTTCATATACCTTGTCCAATCCCTGGGCCGTAAGGTAAGCTACCAGCTCGTAAGCGACCGAGTAACTGCTGTCTGCAGCATAGGAAATTGATCTCTCGATCGGAAAGAGCTTGGGAGCATCGTTCTTTTCAAATACATACCTGCATTTGGTTAATGAGTAAGCTCCATAGAGGCCCAGTAGCCGGTCGCCAATTAACCTGATCTTTTTGAGTTGCATGGGATGCAACGCGAGCGTATCTATATGCCAATTATTCCTGACTACTATAGTATGCCTGAACGCACTCGTATAGTAAATAGAATCATTCCTGATATCAACAACCCTGATGGAAATTGTCTGGTTGTTTTTTAAAACAAGATCATAAATACAATTGCGGTAGATGTAAAAGGCATTTTTGCCAGGCTGGTAATCATTTCTTTCAAAGCGAGCCTCTCCGTTTTTGGGGACAAAGTAAAGATTTTGGCTGTTGCCTGGCTGGGCCTGACATACAGTGGATAAACAGACTAAGCATACGAAAATTATTGTAAGAATGCGTATCATGAACAGGGTTTGAGGTGATACCCGCAAACCTATCATACCATACCAGCAATGCCTAATGGGTATCAGCTTCCAGGTTGCCCGCCTTTGCAACAGGCCATAATTCCCGCAGGGATTGGAAACATGACTACGGATTATCCTTTTTTATAATGGCCATTCACCTATTTAATGGCAGAAATCCGTAAACAAACCCTGGATATTACGGATTTTCAGTAATTTCCTTTCGTAATGGAAACAAAACAATTGCAACAGCAGCTTTTCCGGCATCTAAAAGAAAACCTGCCAACCCACCTCTCCCTCGTAGATGAATTGTGCCAGCTGCTCGACCTGAGTGCCGACAGCGTATACCGCCGTATCCGCGGAGAAAAACCAGTTACCCTCATAGAGTTAAAACAGATCTGTGAACATTACCGCCTTTCCCTGGATCAGCTATTGCAATTAAAGAATGATTCTGTGCTTTTTCAGGCCCCGGGTATCATGCATCCTTCTATTCCTTTTGCACAGCACATGCACGGAATGCTGGAACAGTTCAAATACTTTAATTCCTTTAAACAGGGCGAGATCTTCTACCTCTGTAAGGATGCCCCCTTCTGGTATTTCTTTCTTTTTCCCGATATGGCAGCCTTTAAGACCTTTTTCTGGTGCAAAACGATCAACAATGAACCTGGTCTTGCCAATCAATCTTTCTCTCTCGAAGAACATCGGTTTGAAGAATGTTTTGCCATAGGCCGGCAAATACTTGAGGAACATAGCCGCATGAATACGGTGGAACTATGGAACCTCGAAAGCATCCACAGCAGCATCAACCAGATAGCGTATTACAGGGATGCCGGTATTTTCAGGGATAAGAAAGATCTGATAGCCGTTGTGGATTCTTTTATTCAGATGGTTGATCATTTGCAGGCCCAGGCGGCCAAAGGCGTAAAGTTTATGCCGGGTGCTACCGATATTTCCTATAGAGGACCTATTCAGTTTTACGTGAATGAACTCATCCTCGGCAACAATACCATTCTCCTCAACCTCGATGATAGAAAAGTATCCATGATCACCTATAGTGTATTCAGCTACCTGATTACGCAAGACGACAGGTTTGCTGCAAAAGCGTTTGATACTTTTAATACCTTGCTTAGCCGGTCGACATTGGTGAGCAGATCGGGTGAAAAGGACAGGAACAGGTTTTTTAATACCCTCCGGGATAAAGTGAATCAGTTAAGAAATTAGGAGGAAGGTAGAAGAGTACCACCACCCGTAGATCAGCATGTCTATCGACCTGTTTTTACATCCCCCGGAAGATACTGGATTGAATAATGCCCATTTTTTGAAAGCAATATTGGAAACTCACGCGCAGTACCCCAATGCCATACCTAAGACTGCTGCTGAAATTGATAGAAGAGGCTTCTTCAAAGTATTTGGTAGGACAGGTTATCTCAGCAATCTCGTATCCTTTAAAGAATATCTGCGCCAGGATCTCATTGTCAAAAATAAAATCGTCGGAATTGGTCTCAAAGGGTACTGCCAGCAATACCTCCCTGTGATAAGCCCTATAGCCCGTATGGTATTCAGATAACTTTTGGCCCATCAATACGTTTTGAATGGCCGTAAGCAGGCGGTTGGAAATGTACTTGTACAAAGGCATTCCACCTTTTAAAGCCCCTTTTCCCAGTATCCTTGAACCAAGTACTACCGGATACACTTTGCTGGCAACCAATGTCACCATGGGGCCAATGAGGGCAGGAGTATATTGGTAATCGGGGTGAAGCATTACGATAATATCGCCTCCCAATTCCAGCGCTTTTCGATAGCAGGATTTCTGGTTGCCTCCATATCCCGTATTTTTCTGATGGCTGATGATGTGCGTAAGGCCAATCTTTTTGGCTACCTCGACCGTATTGTCTTTACTCATATCGTCTACCAGTATAACTTCGTCTACTATGGAACGGTCTATTTCATGGCAGGTTTTTTCCAGGGTGCGCGCCGCGTTATAGGCAGGAAGGACTACTATTACTTTTTGACCATTAACCATGCGGTGGCAGTGATTGAGTTGTTTTTATCAAAGCCATTACGACAAAAGTTAATGATCAGTTGCTTACCACCCCGCTTTCCATTTCTGCGCTATTTTAATAGCCGTCTCAATCATGGCAGGGTCCCAGTTTTCCACCTGCCATTCCGAATGCGCCAGCGATGACCGGCCCAATAGTAGCCTGGCATCCTCATAAGAATGCGATGATTCCAGGATGGTGGAAAGCTCTTCCTGTTGCCGGTACAACCATTCGTCTTCTACCAGCGGGCCTGGTATGACGGGTGATGATGGTAAAAAAGAGGCGAGGGTAGTCAACCAGGCTGGTTGAGTTTTTTGGCGGATGATGTTTTCCATCTCCAGGAAGTCTGCATAGAATTGTTGTTTGCTTTCCGTGTTTTCCAATCCATTGCCCAGTTGCTCCAGCACCACATACTTGAGATGGGGGCAAGCTGGTATCACCGTTTCCAGTAATTGAAAAACTGCTGCAGGTACTGCATCGTCATGCGTATCCCTCCTGATGGTACGTCCCTTTTCAATTTGCGATTGATCCCAGCTGCCGCCGGAAATATGTATTTCCCGCACCTTAGCCAACGGATACAGCTGAATGAGCTCATCAAAGGCAATAGAGAAATTATGAAGTTGACACCAGAGATTGTGAAGATCCAGAATTATAAAGCCATTTACAGGTTCAAGCAATTGATCCAGGAACCTGCCATGCCGTTTTACTTCATCCAGCGAATAAGAAAACGCCAGGTTTTCAAGTCCTATAGGACATTGGCAGGCTGCGTAGATCCGCTTCAGCCTGTCTTGGCCAATAGCCAGGGTAGTGGGGGTATAAGGAATGTTCAGCGGAGCACCCTGGTGAAAGTTCTTGCCTGTCATGAATCCAAAATGCTCAGTGATATGATCAAATTGAAATTCGCTACAGGTCTGTTGTAGTTTTTGTAGCCAGGCTTCCTGTTCAGGAAGCCATTTACCAGAGAAAAGCGAAAAGAAAACCCCATGACCTATGAGCCTTTCTTCCTTACTGAATGCAGTCAGTAATTCCTGGAACCAGGTTGGGATTTCCTGTACTTTATAGAGTGCATCAAAAGACCATTCCAATGCTTCTATTCTTGATTCTTCCATCAACGGAAGACACGCCCCAAGAATATGGGTATCCAGGTTGCAGGCTACGGCAGATAGTATTTTGGGCACTTGGTTGGAATTGAGCGATTATAAGGTTTGCTTAACTGGATCAACCCATTCCACAGGCAGGACAAGGATAAGGAGGTTTGTTTTTCTCTTCTTCCTTAGATTCCTTTTTCGCTTTGGAATCTGGCTGATCTTTTTCTTTTTTACAGGAAGTAGTTGTTTGTACGGCAATGCCGATCAGGATAGCGCTTAGTAGCGTTTTTGGCAATTTCATTTTTTCAACTTTAAAAATGAGTAATAATGCTGATTGACAGCCATTCTTCCAAAAACGTGGCATGAGGGAGAAAGCGTAACAGGAGGGAAAGACTAAAAGTAAAGAACTGAATATCTTACGGGGAACACTTATTATTTTCTTTTAAAATGCTTGCTTTTTTTATATTGGTTATTCACCAGCAAATTGATGGCATCATAAGATACGTCAATAAGCTGGCTGATCCTGTCCAACTCTTCCAGAGTAAACTCCTGCACATTGTTGATCAACCTTGTCATACGGTTGTTATTCGTGCCAAGGTCTCCTGCTAAAACTGTCTTGGGCAGGTAGGTAAATATTTGCTTGAATTCGGTAATATGACCCGATTCAATCAGTTGCTTCACCCCGGTATATCGTTCATCTTTTGTCATGCCCCAAAGAAAAAAACAAATGATAAATAAATTAGCATAAAGTACAGATCATTCTTTTATTATTACGATACGACAGGTTTAACAGGATGCGCTGTATTATTAAAATGACAGGTCGTATTGGTTACAGTTATAGCCGATGTAATGTAGTACCAGAGAGCGTAACATAGATTCTGTACTTGTTCACTTTGTATTGTGAAAAAGATGCTATGGTAGCAACAAGGGGAGGTTTTGAACAAACAAAAATACTAAAATAATTAGTATATAGGGTGAATGAGACAATAAAAAATAACAGTCTTTGACACTAATCAAACCACTTCAATGTTTTTTTGACTACCAGCTGCTTATGCATAAGAAAATTGGCCCGGTTTGTTTCATGCTTTTGTGCAATGTGGATCGGGTGTGGATAATCGTTGGCATTTTTTATTGTTTTGCTGCCGATCGAATTAGTTTTCACTTGCCTGGGTAATGGTTATATGGCTTTTTTTGGTACTATTATTGTTGATAAGATTTCAGCTAAACGAATCCCTTTCCCCCTTCACCGTATTGAATTCTGCAGTCCTATTCTTTCATGTGCCTAAGTCTTTGTATGAGAAAAATTGTACTTAAAATTTTTCATGATGTCGTTATTGTTGCTTGTTTCCCTGTATGAGTTCAGGCAGTTTCTCCAAATCGTATTGTGGATAGCTGTACCCGGAACTTTGATTGCTGTTGCCCTTACCATTTTCTTTCATTATCGCCGCAAGAAAAAGCAGGGAGGGCTGAAGCTGGCCTTTCAGGATGAAAATGGCTGGTCCGAACCGGTGGTGAGAGATCCTGCCTCACCGGACTTACTGCAAATCAACCCGGGAGGCCACCCGGAAGGGTTGCCAGATTGGCTGGCCAGCGCAAATCCCGATAATACCTCGCTCCTAAAGAAATATGAACACGAAGTGAGGCGCTACCGGGAGAATTATGCCATCCTGGAGCAGGATTTCCGGGAACTGGAAGGGAAATATACAGACTTGCGCAACAAAGCCTACCATACAGATAAAGAATCAGATACAACACTTGTAGTCCAATTACAGGAGGATATTAAAGCCTATAAAGAAAAGATTAGCAGCTTACAGCAGGCTGTGGCAACCGGCAAGACGCCGGCAGTAGCCGTGGAGCACAGCGACGATGAGCGCGTGCAGGCTTTACAACAACTCCTGGCGCAAGCCGAATCAGAACGGAAAGCATTGAAAGAACAACTGGCAGAACAGGAATACCTGCCCGATGTACTGGAAGAGAAAAGAATCCATATTGATTTTCTGCAACGTCAACTTGAACAGCGCATAAAAAACTACCATTTGTTGGAGCAGCAGGCTGGCGATTCTGCCGCTCAATTACAACAACTACAGATCACCATGAGCGGATTTGACGAACAGATTCAACGGCTTACTGGTGAGTTGCAGGTCCGGCAGGAGCAGGCAGCAGAATGGCAATCCGCCCTCGAACGCAGCCGGGAAGAAGGTCAGCAGCAACAGGAGCTTATTCACTCTAAAACCGGTCACATTGAGCAATTAGAGCAAAATGTGCAGGAGTTGAAGGGGCAACAGGGGGCATTACAAACGGAAATCGCTGAACAGCAACAGTCTATAAGATCACTGCAGAACCACCTGGCTGGTGAACAGCAGAAAGCGGCAGCTTTGGAAACAAAACTGGAATTGAGCAGCCAGCTTTTGCTCAGGATTTATGCTGAACTGGCCAAAACTTTGGGCAACCATGCATTGGTGAATACCGGACAGGTAGAACTGGCAACTGTCAAGGGAGAAGAAGAAAATGAACGGCTTCAATTACAGGCTTCTTTATAAAAAGGAATAAGAGGATAAACATATAAATCAAAAAGTATACGACCGCGGCTAAAGTGCCCGCTTCAACCTGGGAGTTGTACCGCAAGCGTTGATTAGGACAATTTTAACATTTTGTTCCTGGCTCCGCTGCACGGGGATTCGTTATAGTTTCGTTAACTTACGGTAAATTGCCCCGTATGAGAAAGTATGCCCCCGCAAACAACTTCATCATTACGTTATTGCTCTTAATCGTCGTCGCTGCATTTCATCCTCCGATCAGTAATATCTCCCTTACAGGCGCCTGGCAGTACCAGGAAAATGGACGTCAAGAAACAATGACTTTTGTAGATGGCTATTTTGTGCACACGGTGTATGACAAAGCTGGCAAGCAGTTCCTGTATACCTGGGGTGGTCCTTATAGTGTGAAGGATGATAAAATAGAAGTCGCTGTCCAATTTAATACGCAGCAAAAAGAAAAAGTAGGCGAAACAGTGAGCATCACCTGGTCGGACAACAATGATCAATTGGTAGCCAACATAGACAATAAAGAAAAGACCTGGAAACAACTGGACAAGGGATTGGGCGAACTGGCAGGTGTATGGCGTATTGCTGGTCGTAAACAAGGTACACAGCCTATTACGATGCCCCTGGGGCCCAGACGCACCCTTAAAATATTATCAGGCAGCCGTTTCCAATGGGTGGCTATCAATATCGATACAAAAGACTTTTCCGGAACCGGAGGTGGTACCTACACCTTTAAAAATGGTAAATACACAGAACATATTGAGTTTTTCAGCCGCGATAGCAGCCGGGTAGGGGCCTCCCTCTCTTTTAATGGCAAGGTCCGGGGTAATGAATGGGACCATACAGGCCTAAGCTCCAAAGGCGATCCCATCGATGAAATGTGGAAAAAACTGAATGCCGAATAAGTCGGTAAGTTAGTAAAGTCGGAAAAGTCCGAAAGCAATACAATTTTAGTGTTTACGGCCTTCCGCTCTTCCCGACTATTTATACACAACATGGGGATTCTTACGGTCTTTCCGGACTCACTGACTTCCGGACTTCTTCTGTAACTTGCGCTCATGCAACAATACCTCGATCTGCTGCAACATATTATGGATAAAGGGGTCACTAAAACCGATCGTACCGGCACCGGTACTACCAGTTGTTTTGGCTACCAGATGCGCTTTGACCTGCAGCAGGGGTTTCCTGTGGTTACTACCAAAAAACTACACCTGAAAAGCATTATTTACGAATTACTGTGGTTTCTGCAGGGCGATACGAATACACGTTACCTGAAAGACCATGGCGTAAGTATTTGGGATGAATGGGCCGATGAACAAGGCAACCTGGGACCCGTATATGGTAAACAATGGCGCAGTTGGGCAGGCGCCGATGGTAAGACTATTGATCAGATCAGTGATGCCCTCAAACAGATAAAGAACAATCCCGATAGCCGCCGTATAATTGTGAGCGCCTGGAATGTGGCGGAATTGCCTGAAATGGCTTTAATGCCCTGCCATGCCCTGTTTCAATTCTATGTAGCTCCCGGTGTCAATGGCGGAAAAGGTAAACTTTCCTGTCAGTTGTACCAGCGTTCTGCAGATGTATTTCTGGGTGTACCTTTCAATATTGCTTCTTACGCACTGCTCACTATGATGATGGCACAGGTATGTGACCTGGAGCCAGGTGATTTCGTACATACATTCGGTGATGTGCACCTGTACAGTAATCACGTAGAACAAGCTACATTGCAATTAACGCGTACGCCGTATGCGTTGCCCGTAATGAAGCTGAACCCGGCTATCAAAGATCTTTTCCAATTTACTTTCGAAGATTTTACATTGGAAAATTACCAATCGCATCCGGCTATTAAAGCACCGGTAGCGGTTTAACATCACCTATGAATATAGCCTTAGTCGTAGCCGCTTCAGAAAACAATGTGATTGGTAAAAACAACCAGTTACTATGGCGTTTGCCCAATGACACCAAGTTCTTTAAGAACACTACCTGGGGCATGCCTGTGATCATGGGCAGGAAAACCTTTGATTCATTGGGGAAGCCCCTGGCCGGCAGAACCAATATCGTCATTACGCGCCAGAAAAGCTGGACGGCGCCAGGCACACAGGTGGTTGCGACGTTGGAAGAAGCCATGGCTGCTGCCGCTGATACCGATGCCAAAGAAGCTTTTGTAATTGGAGGAGGTGAAATTTATGCCCTGGCATTACCACTGGCTCAAAGGATCTATCTAACCAGGGTTCATGGTGTATTCGACGGTGATGCTTATTTCCCCGAATTTGATGAACAGCAATGGGAGCTCTTGTCCAACCTTGATTTTCCGGCTGATGAAAAGCACGCTTATGCCTACAGCTTTCAGGTATGGGGCAGACGATAAGGTTTGCCTGATCGTTCTATGTTAAATTCTGTATTCCATATTCTATATCCTCTTCATGTTTTCACGCTGGCAGTTAGCTAAAAAATACATACATTATTACTTCACAGCTTCCAATGGAAAAGGGCACGGCGTTCATTCTCCCTTTGTCTTTGAATTCATTAAAAAAGTCCTGAACGATAAACAACACTTTGCTGCCTACGACCAGGTAGAAGCTGTACGCAAACAGTTATTGGCCGATAACACGATTTTGCAGATAGAGGATTTCGGTGCCGGCTCTGCCATTAACAACACCAGTCAGCGTCCCGTAGCACGCATTGCTAAATATGCTGCCAAATCAACAAAGTTTAGCCAGCTCTTGTTTCGCATCGTTCATTATTACAAGCCTGCCACTATACTCGAGTTAGGCACTTCGCTGGGCATATCTGCTTCCTACATGGCATTGGCCAATCCGGCTGCCAGGGTTATTACAGGAGAGGGGAGTAGTGCCATAGGAGAAAGAGCGACTGCCAACTTCCGGCAATTGTCAATACCTAACATAGAACTCGTGGCCGGTAATTTTGATAATACCCTGCCACAAATCCTGGCGCGCCATACACCCGTTGAACTGGCTTTTATGGATGGCAATCACCGGTTGGAGCCTACCCTCCGTTATTTTGAAGCCCTCCTGCCTCATACTACAGAACATTCCATCCTTATCCTGGACGATATTCACTGGAGTGAAGAAATGGAACAGGCCTGGCAGCAGGTACAGGACCATCCCGCTGTAACGCTTACGGTTGACCTGTTTTTCATAGGCCTCGTTTTTTTCCGTAAAGACTTTAAGGTGAAGCAGCATTTTTCCATCCGGTTTTAATGCCATAGCCCGGCAGGTATGGACCATTTGAAAAAAACGATTATATTAGTGTCCTCAACTTTTATCAATTAAACCAACTCATGATGGAACAGCAACCTTCCAACGAACCATTGTTTGAATTACAAGTAGATTACGAATCCGGTAACAGTTTTAGTGAAACCTCCAAATGGGCAAAGTTTCTTTCCATTGTTTACTTTGTTTGTATTGCACTCTGTGTATTGTTCACCGCCTTTGCCAGTGCACTGATCATACAGGCTTTAGCCACCATAATGCCTGAACTGGCATCTGTGGGCGGAGTGGTCGTAGGCATCATTATTATTGCGCTTATTATCTTCACCTATCTTACCATCCTGATGTATCGTTTTGCTACACAGGTAAAGCAAGGCATCCTCAACCGTGATCAGGCAATTTTCAATGAAGGAGTCAAGAACCTGAAGAATTATTTCCTGATCTATGGAATATTTACCTTGCTGGCATTGGTATTGAATGTAGTAGGATTCATCGGAAAACTGTTTTAATACTCTTTACAAAACTTATATATGGACAACAATATTAACCAGGATGAAAGCTTGTTTAACATCAGCATAGAAGGCGCTGCGAGAGACTTTCTCGCTACAGCGGCTTCCTGGGCACGCATCATCGCTATCGTAGGATTTGTATCTGCAGGCTTATCTATATTGGAAGCCATCATTGGCAAAGAAGGTGAAACGGGCGCCAGTATTATCGGTAGTACGCTGGGAGCAATTATAGGAGCTGCTATTACAGTGGCTATTAATATCTTCCTGTTCAGGTTTGCTACCAATGTTACGAGCAGCTTATCCAATATGAGCCAGGTGCAGTTCAATGAAGGTGTTAATAATCTAAGGACCTATTTTAAAATATTAGGTATCCTCATGATCATTGTATTGTCTCTTGTAGTGTTGGTCTTTGTGTTCTATGGTCTTGGTGCGGGAATGAGATAATACCCGGTGTCGCCAGGCGAAAAGGATCATCCCTTTTAAGTGATTAAAGTACCTGTAGCTACCTGCTGCAGGTACTTTCTTATTTTTAGTTCGTAGAGTAGTAATTATAATCCTTCAGCAGGGTTTGCAGGAATTCAATGGAATCCTGGTCACTGTCCATCTTTAACTTCGACTTGATCCGGTCGCCGATCTTCATAGCCAACTGGTAGTCGTTCTTTTTGCGTACACTTTCAATGATGCTTTTAAGCGTATTGATATCCCGGTCACTCAATTGCATTACCTGCGGGTAACGGGGTTTGTAGGTCGATTCCACTTCGGTAAAGACGGTATCCTGCCAGGAAGTGCGGTTCTTCAGGTCAATTAAAATAGTGCCTGCCAGCAGGTCACCTATCCGTTGCGATTTGGGGGTAAAGATCACACAGGCCAGTCCGATGAAGATCAGGGGTAATATCCACCAGGGCAACACCTCATTCAATACGGCTCCCAGCAGCCACCAGGGGAAATCAATCATCCTGAATAGCCAGCGGATAAGGTATTGGCCAATGCTGGGCTGCCCGCCTTCCTCGGTGATCACTTTTATGCGCAGCGCCATTTTACCCAGTGTCTGCCCGTTCATGGTGATTTCGCACAAGGGAAAATACAGCAACACGGGTATCCCAATAACGATCTGTTTCCAGCTTAGGCCAAACATCGGCACGTCGATAATAGCCGTCATCAATTCCAGGTAGATCCAGCACAGGAACATATCGATCAGCCACGCAAACAAACGTTTGTGGAAAGGGGAAATGGGGAACTCCACTTCTATGTTAAAACCCGTATCTAACTTAACCAACAGCATATTGCAACAATAGAGGAATAAATTCGTTTAGCATCCAGTAAACGCTCTTAAAATTAATTAATTATACCAAAATCACGAATTACACGAATTATGCGATGTACACCGGTAAGGAGGGCAGGAAAAACAGGAATAACGCTGATTATCAGTCTTTGTTCAATGAACTTTTTCGTGTAGGTTTGAAAACATAAAATTTACGTCCGGTGAGAGAAGGCCTTTTTCTGAAAAAAAACATTGATAAGTGGAAGCAGTACCAGTACGAGGCAGCTTCCAATCCCGACGAAATGGCCCAGCAATTTACCGAGCTGGTCAACGACCTGGGATATTCCAAAACCTTTTACCCTCACAGCAAGGTTACCCAATACCTCAACGGCCTGGCCTCAAAGATCTACCTCGGTATCTACAAGAATAAAAGAGAAGAAACCTCCCGCTTTGTTCGTTTTTGGAAAACAGAGTTGCCATTGACGGTACGCAAATACCACCGTGAGCTATTATATTCTTTCCTCATTTTTACTGCCCTGGCGGTAATGGCTGCCTTTTCGGCGGCGCATGATGAAACCTTTGTGCGGGGAGTACTGGGCGACCGTTATGTAGAAATGACGGAAGACAATATTGCCAAAGGCGATCCCTTTGGTGTTTACAAGGATGAGAACAAGATCGCGATGTTCCTGCGCATTGCGCTTAACAATATCCAGGTTTCCCTGTTGGTGTTTGTTGCCGGTATTTTTGTCTCCATTGGTTCTGCCTGGTTCCTTTTTAAGAACGGCATCATGCTGGGAGCTTTCCAGTATATGTTCTTTGCCAAAGGGCTCGGATGGCCATCGGTATTGGTTATCTGGGTACATGGCACCCTCGAGATATCCGCTATCATTATCGCGGGTGGCGCAGGGTTTATTCTGGGCAACAGTATCCTATTTCCCGGAACGCGCAAACGAATCGACTCACTTAAGAGAGGTGCTAAAGATGGACTGAAGCTCATGATCGGGTTGGTACCGGTATTCATTGTAGCCGCCTTTCTTGAAGGATATGTAACCCGGTATTCGGCTATGCCCCAGTGGCTCAGTATTACCATTCTGGCCGTGTCGTTTAATTTTATATTGTGGTACTTTGTGCTCTATCCCATCAGGCTGGAAAAAAAGAATAGTCAAATTAAATCATTGTCGTAAGCTCCATGGTTCCTGTTTCACTAAATACAAGGCTGAGAAGATTAGGTAGCGTGTTTTTGTACATGGCTTTCCTGTGGATGCCCTGCATGGCCGTGGCGCAGGATGAAGAACCCGTGGTCGATACCACGATAGTGACGCTGGGCGAGGATTCCGTGTCTGCTCCGGTGGAAAGTGATGATTACAAGCAGGAAGATTTTATTCCTGCGCAACCCGAATTGCGAATAGTCCCTGATTCATCAGTCAATAAGTTGAAGCGTGATGAGGCTTTTGCCTATGCCAATGATTCTGCCTATTGGACAAAAAAAGCCAAAGAGCCAGAGAAAAGAAGCAAGGGATTTTGGGATTACTTCTACGACTTTTTCTCAGGATCAGCAGTGCGTACAGTTACTTATATTATACTAGGCGTGGTCTTTGTGCTCATCATTTACCGCATTATTGTCGTCAACAACCTGTTCATGACGGCTGCCTCCCGTCGAAGGAAAGAAGGCACGGAGGAACCGGAGACTGAAATTGATGACAACGACCTCGATGCAAAGATCCAGGCTGCTGTACAGGAGCGCAATTTTCGCGCCGCCATCCGGTTTATGTACCTTAAATCATTGCGTTCGCTCAACGATAAAGGATGGATCCGCTACCATGCCCAGGGCACCAATAATGAATACATCAGCCAGGTACATCCCTATGGTGTTGGGAACGAGTTCCGGTTTCTTACCCACGTATATGAATACGTTTGGTATGGTGAATTTGCTTTATCAGAAGATCAGTTCTACAGGGTACAACAGAATTTTCAACACTTTTTTAATGCTGTAAAACCGTGAGTCGTTCACTCCTACATATATCCTGGTGTTGTCTGCTGATGGCTGTATCCGCCTGCAGCTGCAATCAGTCCAAGCGGCTCAACGAGCGTGTAACCTTGTGGCGCAATGATAAAATACCCTATGGTACTTATTACGCTCGTGAAAACCTGCAGCGTATTTTTCCGGAAGCGTCTATAATCAACCACAAAACATCTCCTGATCCCTATCAAAAAGCCAGTGTCCGCGATGCTTTTAGTCAATATGATGATAATATAGATAAAACCTGTTACCTCATCATTGCCAATGAAGTAATGCCCGACGACAAGGAAACGGAAGGGCTGATAGGACTGGTGAACAGGGGAGCCAAAATATTTATCTCTTCTTCTTCTATCGATGAAACCCTGCTCGACAGCCTCCAGCTAAAAGCCTCTTTGTATTCGGGGTTTTATGATAGTCATGATTCGCTGACGGTGCAATTATACGATCCGGTGTCATGGAAAGAAAGCACTTACTCTTATCCGGGCAAGGCCTTCGATAATTATTTTAGCTATGTAGATTCTACAATCACCACAGTATTGGGGAAAAATGCGGATGGTAAAGCCAATTTCGTAAAGATAGCTTACGAGAGCGGAGGGGCTTTTTACATTCACCTGGCGCCCATGGCGTTCACCAACTTCTTCCTCCTGCACAAGGAGAATAAGGGTTATTACGACCAGGTTTTATCCTGGCTTCCACGGAATATGGAAGTTGTGCGCTGGGATGATTATTTCCGCAATAGTTCGCGGGGAGACGGTAAAGACGGCGGTGGCGCCAACAATGCCTATAAAGCGCTTGGTTGGCTGCTCAATCAAAAATCCTTTGCCTGGGCAGCAGGAATACTCCTGTTATTATTGCTCCTGATCTACCTGGTTGAATCCAAACGCAAGCAACGCATCATACCCGTTGTTGACCCTTTGAGGAACGCCTCCCTTGATTTCGTGAAGACCATTGGGAGGATGTATTTTCAGCGAAAGGACAACAAAGACCTCTCGCACAAAATGACCGTACATTTCCTGAGCCATGTGCGCAATCGCTATAATATCCGCTCATCTGTAATGGATGCAGATTTTGTGAAAAGACTGACCTATAAAAGCGGGTACGATCAGCAGGCCGTACAGGCACTGGTGTATGACCTGCAATATGCGCAGGATGCACCCCAGGTGTCGGATCATGCTTTGCTGGAGCTGAATCATAAACTGGAAACCTTTTATCAAAACGCCTGATGGCGTGTATAATTCTAAATAAATAACGCCTGATACATGGAAGAGACTTTTTTTGAACTGCGTACCGATCTTAGTTCCCTCCAACAGTCGGTAGAAACGTTGAAAGCCGAAATAGGTAAAGTAGTGGTAGGGCAGGAGCATATGGTGGAATTGTTGCTGACAGCCGTGCTGGCAGATGGGCATGTTATTATTGAAGGCGTGCCGGGTGTAGCCAAAACACTGACGGCTAAACTACTCAGCAAAAGCATTTCAATAGGATTTTCCCGCATACAGTTTACACCCGACCTCATGCCAAGTGATGTGATCGGTACTTCTATATTCAATCCGAAGGAAACATCCTTCCAGTTTAAACAAGGACCTATCTTCAGCAATATTGTGCTGATTGATGAGATCAACCGGGCCCCTGCTAAAACCCAGGCTGCCTTGTTTGAGGTAATGGAGGAAAGGCAGGTTACCGTTGACGGGCAAACCTATTCACTGGCAGCTCCTTTTATGGTGGTGGCTACACAAAACCCCATAGAGCAGGAGGGTACCTATCATCTTCCCGAAGCACAGCTGGACCGTTTCCTGTTTAAGATCAATGTTACCTATCCTACGTTGGAGCAGGAGTTTCGTATCCTGTCCAACCACCACCATGCCACGCTCAACAGTATGTTGTCCGAAGTAACGGCGGTAATATCGTCAGCGCAGATTGAAGCTTTGCGCAACCAGGTGCGGACGATCCGTATTGAAGAGAAACTGATCAGCTTTATTACTTCCATAGTAGCCAACACGCGTAACCATAAATCCATTTACCTGGGTGCTTCTCCCCGCGCATCGATTGGCATCCTTAATGGGGCCAAAGCGCTTGCTGCCATGCGCGGACGCGATTTCGTAACGCCGGAGGATATTATCTATATCATACCTCCCGTTTTACGCCACCGCATTGTGCTCACACCTGAAAAGGAAATGGAAGGGGCGTCAACCGATGATGTGATTGCTCAGGTAATACAAAGCATTGAAGTACCGAGGTAATCGACTATTAGGGTATTCGCTAACAGCTAAAGGCTAACACCTAACGGCTAAAAGCTAAAAAACACAATTTGCGCTTCTACAACAACTATATCAAGCCGCTCTACTTCAGCCGCCGGTTCTATTGGTCGCTGGTAGTGGTCATTGCTTTATTCCTGGTATCTTATGCCTGGCCATTTCTGTTCATAGTTGGTCAACTGGCCTTTCTGTTTGTGGGAGTCATCGTATTGCTGGATTATATCAACCTGTTCTTCAACAGGAAAGGAGTGACGGCAACACGGGAGCTGACAGAGCGCTTTAGCAATGGAGATGAAAATAAAGTTCAGCTGGTATTAAAGAACCATTATCATTTCCGGGTTAATCTGAAAGTGATCGATGAAATACCTGTTCAGTTTCAGCGCAGGGATTTTGTATTGTCTGCCTCCCTGGCAGGGGAAGAACAACAACGCCTGGTCTATCAATTACGTCCGGTAGAGCGGGGCGAATACATTTTTCATGATACTAACCTCTTTATAAAAAGTCCGCTCAACGTGGTGGTGCGCCGCATCAAAATAGAGCAGGAGCAGATGGTAAAGGTATTCCCTTCTTACCTGGCCCTGCGTCAGTTTGAGTTAATGGCGCATTCCAATAACCTGGCAGAAGCGGGCAGCCGGAAGCTCCGCAAGATCGGGCATAGCCTGGAGTTTGAACAGATCAAGGAGTATGTAACCGGCGATGATATCCGCAGCATTAACTGGAAAGCTACGGCCCGTAAAGGAGGCCAGATCATGGTCAATAATTTCATGGACGAACGCAGCCAGCAAGTATATTGCGTGATTGATAAGGGACGCGTCATGAAAATGCCTTTTGAAGGAATGACGCTCCTGGATTATGCCATCAATGCTACGCTCATCCTTTCGCGGGTAGCCCTCATCAGGCAGGACAAAGCAGGTTTGCTCACCTTTGCTGAGCAGATAGGTCATTTTCTGCCGGCGGACCGTAAGGCTGCACAGATGGGCAATATTCTGGAAGCCCTGTATAATCAGCAAACCAGGTTCCTGGAAACAGACTTTGAGAAATTATACGCACTCATCCGCGCACGTGTTACACAACGCAGCCTGTTCGTATTGTTTTCCAATTTTGAATCCCTGGCCGGTTTGCAGCGGCAGTTACCTTATATCAGGAGTATTGCCCGTAGTCACCTGGTATTGGTCGTGTTTTTTGAGAACACGGAATTACGACAGCTCACAGAAGCCAAAGCCAATGATATTGAATCGGTATATGTGAAGACGATTGCCGAGAAATTCATCCATGAAAAAAAGCTGATGGTAAAGGAATTGCAGCAGCATGGTATCTTAACCATTCTGACGGCTCCGGAAAACCTCACGGTCAATACTGTTAATAAGTACCTCGAATTGAAAGCCAAACAAGCTATTTAAGAACCAGCGCCTCTTCCCGGGTTATACTGTATTGGCTCGTAGCTCGCAGCTCATAGCTCGCAGCTTTTCCCCTATCTTCGCCGCATGGAGCAGGCCATTAATATATTCTCCGACGGACAGGTATTGCTGATCAACAAGCCACTGGAGTGGACTTCTTTTGATGTGGTACGCAAACTGAGAGCGCAGATGAAGATCAAAAAGGTAGGTCATGCGGGAACACTCGATCCCCTGGCTACCGGGATGCTTATACTCTGTACGGGTAAGTTCACCAAGCGGATCAATGAATACATGGCCCAGGAAAAGGAATATACGGGCACTATTACTTTGGGTTCCACTACCCCCACCTACGACCTCGAGAGTGAACCGGAAAATTTCAAACCGTATGATTCAATCACACCAGAACAAGTAGAGGCGGTTACCAGGCAATTCACAGGCGAGATCATGCAGGTGCCTCCCATTCATTCTGCCATTAAAAAAGATGGTAAGCGTGTATACGAGCTGGCGCGCAGGGGAGAGCATGTAGAACTGGAAGCCAGAAAGATCACGATCAAAGAATTTGAGATCACGGCCACGGAATTACCAATTTTACATTTCAGGGTAGTATGTTCAACCGGCACTTATATCCGCAGTCTGGCTAACGATGTGGGTGTGGCGCTGGGATGTGGTGCACACCTCAGCAGCTTATGTCGCACCCGTATTGGTGCATTTACTATTGATAAAGCGATGACGATGGAACAGGCCCAGGCAATGATCAAAGAAGCTTTACAAGGTGCTGGATGATATAGTCTCATACTCACTCCCGAAAGTTTTCGGGACCACTCACAACTCACCACGCACAACTGACAATTAGAACGGATACCCGATGCCCAGCTGTAGCTGTCCACTGGCGATGTCTATCTTCTGGAACCAACCATAGTTCATATTGGCATAGCGTGGATTCTTGAGCCGGTAGGCCCAGTCAAGACGGATCATGAAGAATTCAAAATCCAGGCGCAGGCTGGTGCCTGCTCCCAGTGCTATATCCTTGTATAGCCGGCTTAATTTAAAAGACGCCTCCGGCACATCCTGTCCATTCACCGACTCTTTACTCCAGATATTGCCAATATCAACAAACAGCGCACTGTTTACTTTCACGCCCGCAATGGTAGTGATGTTAAAACGGTATTCGGCATTAAATTCCAGTTGCATATTGCCAAACCGGTCTACCCGGGTGGAATCGGAGGTATCATAGAGTGTGGAAGATCCGGGTCCCAGTCTTCGTACCTGCCAGGCCCGCATACTATAAGGGCCGCCAGCGAAAAATGCTTTGAAGAAGGGCAGGTTATTCTCTTTTACAACCACACCGTTCGTATCTGTTTTGCCATAAATGAAGGCAACACCACCAAAGGCACGGAAGGCCCAGGACGACCGCTTGTGGTTGATATAATGCTTCACTTCAGCATCTACTTTTACAAATCGCCGCAGATCGCCCAATTCCAGACTTTTGATAAGGCCAAACAAGGCGCCACTTTCCTCAATACGGCCCCTGATGATCACCAGGCGCCTGTCATTGTCAAACTGCCGTGCGGCTGTAGCACTGAAAATGGTGCTGATGATCATTCCATCATTAAAGGCAAACCGATAGGCAGGAATATCTTCCTCGAGCTTCCGCAAGCTGTCTGTTTTATGCAGGTCGGTATATTCGAAATTGAAAGGTGTCAACACATAACTTTTGGTCCATCGCTGTGTGGCATTATCGGGGTCTGAAGCCCTGGTTTTTCTGCGGGTCCATTCATAACCCCAGGAGGTATTAAAAGATGGGGCTCTGAAGAAGTCACGCCGGTCTGTATAGGCGCCTGTCAGGTTCAGTACGGTACGCCGGGCCAATGTGCGTTCATTGCCTTCCGTTTTGCGTGGAAACCAGTCCTGCAAGAATTTTGGAAGTATGATCTTGGGAAAATAGATATTATGGGAAAGGCTGGCTTGAAGGGTTTGCACCAGTTGTGTACCGATCTCAATACCAAACCTGGCATTGGTGCTTGTTTGAATGGCTTCCCGGTAGGCGTTGCGGTTCAGCAACCGGAAATTGAGTCCCAATCCAAAATAGGTGCCCTGGGAAAGGAAGTCGCTTACGTTGCGGCTTGTTTCGAAATCCACATTGAGGCTGTGTTTCATGGCCGGATAGAGCCGTAATACGGCATCCAGCAAGGGTACGCTATCATACCGTTCCTGCAGGGTAAGGTCTACATTTTGCCATGCGCCCATCTGGTTAAAGGTATTGATCACACGGTAATAGCGCCGCTGGGAATAAGCAGAACCTGGCCGCAGTCGGATATTGTTGGCAATAAACGGTAGTTTAAATCGCCTCGAATTGGAAAAGAATTGATAGCCCTGGATCGTCGCACTGTCTTTGGTGATGGGCAATGAATCTTCCAGGATCGACAGGTCGGGGTATACGCGCACATCGCCAATATAGAATTTCCGGATATGGGCACTATCCTTTACAGGCCTTTGCCTGATGGTCACATTGATCGTAGGTTTCTCCCGCTTTTTGCTCAGGGAGTCCAATAACTGCAATTGCTCAAAAGGGTCAAGATTGGGATCGATCAGGGCAGCTACCACGGTATCACGTTCTGCATAGAGATTTTCCTTGGAAAACTTATAATATCCACTATCCCGGTATATGGCCAGTAGCCGGTCAAGTTCACCATTTACGTTCTGATCGGAATAGGGGTCTCCTTTTTTAAGTAGTGATTCACTTCTCGCTCTGAGGGCCAGTGCCTGCAATTCGGGCGTCTCCAGCGCAAACCCGATCGAGTCGAGGCGGGTGGCTATGCCTGGTGTTACAGTAAAGGTGGTAAAGACCCTTTTTTGTTCCCCTTGCCGCTTATTGGCAACGGTATCGATATAAAAAGTATCCTGCACTACAGGGTTAAAGTATCCCAGGGAATGAAGCAGGTTTGTAATGAATATTTTCGAACGGCCAATGTTCAGTGAGTCAAAAACAGGCGGGTTTTTGAGTGCCCGGAAAAACACCCAGGAGGAGATCAGCCGGGTCTTCAGGCTATCATCTACCTGTTCTTGCAGCCGGGTTTGCAATTCCAGCCGGTCGTATTCCGGCGTTTTACCCACCAGGTTGATATTGGTGCGGTAGGGGAATGGCTTACTGGAATTATAATTCCTTACTGAGCAGGACGTAGCCAGCAGTATACAGAGCAGACCATATAAAGACCACCTGGAAAATGTAAAAAAGGTAACTTGCCGGCCGGATGTCATATAACTTATAAACGAGGTGCAATGTTGGTTAAATCGCAGGTCAAATATATTCAAAGTTTAAGCCAGAAAAAATCAAGAGATGAAGATGGGGTATTTATCGCAGAAGGCCCCAAGTTAATTAACGAACTCTTAAGTACGCCCAACGTTCAGGTACAGCAGCTTTATGCCCTGCAAGAGTGGATTGGTCAACACCCCGAAATGCAGGCCGGTAGTGTTGTTGAGGTCAAAGAGCAGGAGTTGGAGCGGCTATCTTTTCTTCAAACACCCAACCAGGTGGTAGGGGTTTTTCGTAAGCCTGTATTCTCTAAAATCACCAGTTACCGGGAGCAGCTTTCTCTCATGCTCGATAGCATCCAGGACCCCGGTAATTTGGGTACGATCATCCGCTGTGCCGACTGGTTTGGCATTAATACGGTCATTTGCAGCCGCGAATCGGCGGATGTTTTCAGCCCTAAAGTAGTACAATCTACGATGGGCAGCATAAGCCGGGTACAGGTCATTTATGAGGATCTCGTGCCGTTTATGGAACAACATGCCGATATCCCTGCTTATGCTGCCACCTTGCACGGTACAAGCTTGTACGACCAACAAGCACTTCAGCAAGGCATACTCGTTATTGGTAATGAATCGAAAGGTATCCGTGAAGAATTATTGAAGCTTTGCCGCCACCGCATCACGATTCCCAGAAAGGGCGAGGCTGAATCTCTGAATGCTGCTGTAGCTACGGGTATCATTTTGTCACATATCGCTCGATAGCTTCGAGCTGTGAGCAAATACAAAGCAACGGGCTCGAAGCTCGCAGCTCATAGCTCGCAGCCGTTTTCAGCTAAAACGAATGGCTTTTACCGGCCTAATCTTCTTTACAATGATGGTTGGGATCAGCAATACGAGGAAGCACACCAGGAAGGTGCCGGCATCTACCAGTACCACATGCCACCAAACCACATCTGCCACGGCTTTGGAGATCCAGTAAGCTTCTTCCGGCAGGGGAATGAATCCATAACGCTGTTGCAGCCAGCAGATACCCAGTCCGATCACATTGCCCAGCAGTAAACCGAAGAAGGTGATGAATGTACCATGATAGAGGAATATCTGTTGCACGGTATTGTTTCGGGCGCCCAGGGCTTTCAGTACTCCGATCATGCGTGTGCGCTCCAATACCAGAATCAGCAGGCAGGTGATCAGGTTCAAGGTAGCGATCACGATCATGATAATAAGTACAATCGCGATCGTTTTATTTTGCAGTGCCAGCCAGTCGAAGATATTCGGATAAATATTTTTGATAGTAGTCGACTTCAGTCCAATGGGCAACTCCTGCACGATATCCTCACTTACCTGTCCCATTTTATTATAATCATGCAGGAATATTTCGTAGCCGCCTACCTGGTTGCTGTCCCAGTCATTCAGGCGCTGGATCAGCTTCAGGTCGCCGATCGCAATATGCTTGTCATAATCTTCAATACCTGTTTTGAAAATACCGGCTACTGTTAACTTCCTGGGGCGGAAACTCGGATTTCCCCGCTGGATAAAATAGATGATCAGCTGATCATTCACCTTCAGCTTAAGCTGGGTGGCGGTATAGACAGATAAATTGATCTCATTGCTGTAACCGCTATCTGTAAACTGTATCCAGCGCCCCTCTACCAGGAAGTTTTGCAAATTGTTGAAGTCATAGGTCTTATCCACTCCTTTCACCAATACTGCTTCTATCGTGGCCGCCGTTTTCAAAATGGCATTCTTGGTGGCAAATGCCTGTACGGTTTTGATGGCCGGATTCTTTTTCTTCAGGTTGAGTACGGAATCATTTTGGGGGATGGGTACTTCTTCTGCTATCGATACAGAGGTGGCATCAAAGCTTTGTACGCGCACATGGCCCCAGAAACTGAATACTTTCTGGCTGATCGTTTTCTGAAAACCACTGGCAAAAGCAATGGTGAGGATCATCACAGCTACGCTGATCACTGTAGCGCCAATGGAAAGGCGTATCACAAACCGGGAAAAGGACCGTTGTTGGTTAAAAGCGATACGGCGGGCTATAAAGGCGGCGATATTCAATCGGCATTGATTTTTCGGTCGTAAAAATAGCAGAAAGCAACCATACCATACCAAAAAGCTGTCTTTTGGAGGATTTCTATAACTTCAGCACATGAAACGATGCATACTATCCTGGTTATTGTTGTCGGTCTGCCTGGTTCAATTCGTTCCTGTACAGGCCCAGATACCCGATGCAGTCTACTCGCCACGCATTAAAACGGTATTGTTGCATCCGACGGGCAACCAGTTGGGGCCTCCCATCATGCAACTTGGGGGTATCGGTTCACTGGAGCTTCATTTCGATGACCTGGATGCCAATGTTAAAAATTATTCTTATACTTTTCAGCTTTGCAATGCCGATTGGACGCCGGCCATACTCAGCCAGTTTGATTTTATCAGCGGCTTTTCACAGCAGCGTATCAGTACCTACCGCGTTTCGTCCGTTGCCTTTACCCGTTATACGCATTACCAGGCTGCCTTGCCCGACAGGAATTGTATGCCCACCAAATCGGGTAACTATATATTAAAGGTTTTCCTGAACGGCGATACGTCCAAGCTCATCTTCACCAAAAGAATGATGGTTTTTAGAGAACAGGCGGCCATCACGGCGCAGGTACAACAGCCATTTAACGGACAGATATTCCGCACGCACCAGAAGATACAATTCAAAGTCGCTTTGAATGAGGGATTGAATGTAGTCAACCAGTTTCAGCAGATACAGGTAGTGATCCTGCAAAACTATCGCTGGGACAATGCGGTCTCCAATATCCGTCCTTCCTTCTTTTCGCGGAATGTACTGGAATACAATACAGAAAATGATGCTGTTTTCCCGGCTGGTAAGGAGTGGCGCTGGCTCGACCTGCGCAGCTTTCGTTTTCAAAGTGACCGGATAGAGAAGGTAAACTATGGTAACGGCAGTACGGATGTTCTCGTACGGCCCGATGCCAACAGAAGCAGCCAGCGGTTCAATTTCTTCCGTGACAACAACGGTATGTTCACCATCGAGACCACGGAAAGTGTCAATCCTTATTGGCAGGGCGACTATGCTACGGTGAAGTTTACTTTTGTTCCGGGCAACAATGTTCCCTTCCCCGATAAGGAGGTATTTATTGTAGGGCAACTCACCAACTATAATCTCAATGATTCGGCTAAGATGGTGTTCAATACAGAGAAAGGGGCATATGAAAGATCGCTGTTCCTGAAAATGGGATACTATGATTATTGTTATGCCACCATCGACCGCAATGATCCCAAACGCAAAGCTTCTTTTGATTTCACAGAAGGCAATTATTGGGAATCTGAAAATAATTATACAATTCTGGTGTATTATCGTCAATTGGGCGGCCGGGCGGATGAACTCGTTGGTTTAACCACGATCAATTCACTCACGAACAGACCGTAGTTGTTTATTGAATTATTGATTAGTGGGCAAACAGGTGAGTTTTATTGGCTTGATTGTCTCAAATGAATAATTAATAACCAATAATTTGTGATCAATGAAAGTAATTCATTGTTTTGCCATATCTTTGCAGCCGGCAGGTCTTACACGACCAGCTCCTGCTGAACCCCCCCAGGACCGGAAGGTAGCAAGGGTAGGCGGTTGTAGCGGTGCGATGTAAGTAATCTGCCTTTTTTTCTTTTTTTTATCCAAGAGCATGGCCAATGGTAACCTGCACACATCTTCCTCTCCTGAAAGATCGCTCCCCGTTCAATGGCCATCTGCATGTTCTAATCAACATCTCAAAACTTTAATAGTATGAAATTTTTTATTGATACGGCCAACCTGGCCCAGATCAAAGAAGCTCATGAATTAGGCATCCTCGATGGTGTTACTACCAATCCATCCCTGATGGCCAAAGAAGGTATCAAAGGCGAAGAAGCTGTAATGAAACATTACCTTACCATTTGTGAAATGGTAGATGGTGATATCAGTGCTGAAGTTATTTCTACTGAGTTCAAAGACATCGTGGAAGAAGGAAAGAAACTCGCAGCTATTCACCCCAATATTATCGTGAAAGTGCCCATGATCAAGGATGGTATCAAAGCCATCAAATACTTCTCTGATAATGGTATCAAAACCAATTGTACCCTGGTATTCTCTGCTGGTCAGGCTATCCTGGCTGCCAAAGCAGGCGCTACCTATCTTTCTCCTTTCATCGGTCGTATCGATGACAGCAATTGGGATGGTATCGAACTGATCGGGCAGATCTCTCATATCTATAACCTGCAAGGGTATAAAACAGAGATCCTGGCAGCTTCTATCCGTAGCGCGCTCCACATTGTAAAATGTGCAGAAGCCGGTGCAGATGTAATTACCAGCCCCCTGGAGCCCATCTTAGGATTACTGAAACATCCGTTGACTGATATTGGCCTGGCCAAGTTCCTGGAAGATGCGAAGAAAACGTATGCTCCGGCAGTGGCAGGCGCTAAATAAGCCGCGGAAAACATATTGATCGCAAAAAATGGTGTACCGGACCGGTGCACCTTTTTTTATGCAGCAAGGTACCTGACAAGGGAAGAGGATGCAGGCCCGGCTGGCATGGGCTCCCCCGGGGATCAGGCATAGATGTAGAATAGATCCGCCGGGTATCAGCAATTCCAGTTACAGGCCAGTTGCACCCTGGTAGCAACCCAGTGGCAACCCAATAGCAAGAAAACATGCCTCAAATGCAGGCTGGACGCGGAAATGTCAATTGGAGTACTTTTGAAAACAGGTATATATTGTTGAAGATCAAAGTAATGTAGCCAAATAAAAAATAAATCCTTTTTCGAAGCAAACCGTTCACGTCGCAGGCCTCACGCCTCACGCCTGCCGTCCCACCTCTCTTAAAGTTCGTTATTTCCCATCATACTGTGCGTAGCCCAGCCAAAATTAATCAATAAAAAGAGGCTGTTCCTTTGCAGAAACAGCCTCCCGGTTTAGTGTATAAGGTTATGTAACTTATTGCATATTATTGAATTACGAACTGTTCAGTTTTTCCATCCACAGTTATGAAATAAGCTCCCTTCGGCAGATTATGAATATCAAGCTGGTGGTATCCTATTGCCAGGCCCTTTTTCAAAACAATTACTCCCAAGTGGTTCGCTATCGTGGCGACACCTTCCTTTTTCAGTGTGATATTTAATATTCCATTCTTTACAGGGTTGGGGTAGATCTGGAATCCGCTTTCTGTATCGTTGGAGGTAATGCCGATGATCTTACTGAAAGTGCTGCGTTGATCGAGATCGCGCTGCTGAATACGGTACCAGTTTTGTCCTGGGGCCGGACGGGTGTGGACAAAACGATAGGTGCTTTGGCGGTCGCCGGATGCCGGTACGGTTCCGATGCATTGCCATTGAACGCCATCGGTGCTGTGCTCAACGATGAAATCACGGGTATTTTGCTCGGCAGCGGTGATCCACTCCAGTGCGACACCATGCTCCTGTTTTTGGGCGGTGAAGCTCAACCAGGTTAAAGGCAGCAGTGATGTGGCATCGCCAACAGCAAAAGGTGAAAAGCTGCCGGTATACCCTGTATAGGTGAGGGTTGTACCTGAAGCAGAGGTTGTACCGCTTTGCTTTACCCATTTGCCACCTTCGAAATGATAAAATGCCGGGGATACAATTTGTACCTGTTCCGGGCTGTTCCAGGTAAATGCGAAATCTATTCCGCTTCCTCCATTGGGGCTGGCCTTGCCGATGTCCCAGGTGCGTTTGACACGGGGGCTTATCAGGGCTGTACCGCTGACGCCATTGGCATACACTTCATCCAATACTTTTATGGTAAACTGATCGGCAGATCCGGTTCTGTTGGTAATGGTTACGGGATTATAGCTGCTATTACCTACAGCAAACGGAAATACCTGATTGTTGGTGATGGTGGCCTTTAATATACCGGTACTATTGGTACTGACGAAAGCGCTTGCTGATCCTCCAGTGATGGCTGATACGGTGAGATCATAATTATCAAGGATCAGCTTACCCGATGCCAATGCTAATTGTGCTACAGCAATGTTGCTGGTTATATACACACCTGTAGGGTTATTGATCTTCAGCTGTCCAACGGTAGTGGAGAACCAGGAAGGGGAGAGGGATTGGGAGGAGGTACCGTTGAACTCCACAATGCCATTGGCTGCATTGATAAGGCCACCGGCTGGTGTGACGATCCCTTTAATGGCCAAGGTGTAATTGCCGATATTCAGTTCACCGCCGGAAAGTTGCAGGTAACCTTCAACGGTAATATCGTTTTCAACTGTAACGCCTGCGCTGTTGTTGATCACTAAATTTTTGAAAGAGTTAGTGCCGTTTATTTTTTGAGCAGTGGCCCCATAGAAGCCAACATTGCCATCTGACACTATACTTCCTGCATTGCTTAGGTCGCCCCGGAAATAGGTAAGATAATTGCCCAGGTCGAGAGAGGCTCCTGCGGGCAAAGTTAGTTTACCGGTTATATCCCAATTGCCGTTTAATGCAAAGCTGGTGTTGCCTGCGCTATTGGACAATACAAATTCCTTACCGCTTCCGAAATTGGCGGGCGCGGTGCCTGTGCCATCTATTGCGGTTGACCAGTTTTGCAGATCGTTCAATGCCTGAATGCCTGCCGCCTTGGGATAATATTTTACAGGCGAGCAGTCTATCGTGATGGTGTTGGTATAGGTTTGACTGGCTGCATTGACTACAGATAGCTCCAGTGTATGTACAAGATAGGAGGCAGGTGTAAATGTAAAATTCGCCAGTGAATTATTCACCTGGGATACAGTTCCGGATACGGTTACCGTGGAAGTGCCTGATCCTGTTACCGTACCACCGCCTGATCCGGTTACAGCAATGGTGCCGTTGGAGCCTGTGGCTGTTTTAATGGTAAGCGTAATGTTATCGGAACTGCTGCCTCCGATGGCAGTAGTACTGCCTAACTGTAAGCCAGTTAAGTCGGTGCGTTTGTATTGTGGAAATACTGTTTTGCGTACCACAAACTGATCGTGGGTAGCGCGACTGTACACGTAATCTGTTTGTCCGTCGCCATCTATGTCCTTATTCTGCATGGTGACGCCCATTGTAGTATTAAGCTCCAGCGGGGTATAGCCAACGAGTGTTGATTCTGTAAGGGTAACTGTTCCTGTGCCATCGATGGAAACCCTGTTGACAGTTGTTTTATGAAAATCATTATTGGCTGTTCCGCCCCGGGTGCCAATAATGTCCAGGGTTCCGCTTGCATCCACATCCTGGTATTGGGCGCCAAAGCCACCTATTATCTGTTTTACATTGGCTGCTGCCGGAATAAACTCTGTCATCTTAAATACATAGCTAGGCGCGGCAGTCGTTCTGTTGATATAAAACCGGGTTTTGTAGAAAGTAGATTTATTATAGTTGAGCAGAATATCCGGTTTCCCATCCTTGTTAAAGTCTACTACATCAAAATGTCCGCCATTACTATCAAAGGTCTCTGCATCTGCCGGCGTGATCAGTACGGATTGGGTGAATACGGGTTTGGCGGGAGAGCCCGAATTGCCGGTGTTGGTGTATAACCAGATCCCGCCTGAAGTACTTGCCAACACATCCAGCTTGCCATCGCCATTCATGTCGGCTATCTGGCTGACTGATTGATAAACCGCTGAACTGTGCAGGTCATAGCGGGTAAAGGTATTATTGCCATTGTTGATGACCATGTGGGGCCGTTGAGTTCCATTAGGTCCCATAGCTATTATATCTATGTCATTATCCCCGTCAATATCTGCTACCGACATGCCATATACTCCTAAGTAAGTGCCTGTACCGCTGGCATTGGCAAGGCCGGTCAGGTTGAGACGGGCCGGCGTGCTGTACTGGGGAATATTGCTGGCATTATTACTAGTCCAGTAACTGATAATGATATCGTTGGCGGTAGCATTGTACCAGGCAAAATCCAATTTGCCGTCTTTGTTGAAGTCTGCTGCCACTGCAGCGCCCCTGGACTCCACCGGATAACTGCCTGCGGACACAGCGGTCGTCCTGGTATTGCCGGCGGCATCGAATAAAATGACGTTCAATTTGCTGGCGCCTGCTATGATGACGTCCTCAATGCCATCACCATCTGCATCACCCCTGAACACTTTGTTATAAACATTAGATTGTGCAAGGCCAGGGCTGACAGCGACCTGGTAAAAGATCTTATTGGGCCCGTAGTTTATCTGGGCAGGAAGATCGAATACTGAAAAAAAGAGAATAAGAAAGTAAAAGAGTGGTTTCATTAATATAGGGTTTAGAAATTACAGGGTAATAAGCACACAGGGGCTATAGAACTTGTCTTTGCTACTTGCGTAAAACAATATAGCTGTACCGGTAAATTTCCTGTCAGGAGAAAATGTACCGGGTAAATGGGTAATTGAAATTATTTAACAGGAGAAACTTCTATTGAGCGGGGTAATGGTGCAAATAGAAAGCATGAGGGGTTTGGGTACAGATAAAACATTGGATCGGTCTTTTATGAAACGAATAGGATATAAAATTATAAAAAATCACAAATTGATGTGTGTCAATTTGTTGGCGATAGGTATTATTGCTTACCCTTAGACGTTAGCGGGCCTTGTTTTCTTGTTCAACTACCCCACTTTCAGGCTGTTTTATTGGTTTTTGGACCCTGGGGTCTATTCCGGGAGCCGTCGTGGATAACCGAACGCTAACATTCACATTTCGCTCCGGTTCTGCCCTCGACGCCGCCCTCCGCCCGGCAATACTTCTTCCATCGTTTTCAGCCGTTCCATGGTATCCACTGTTTTCATATAGATTGTAACCTCCCTCCATACCTTCGGATTGCTTTTCAGGGCTGCTTTAACGGCTATTGCAGGGCCTTTAAAGGAAGTATCGACAATCAGGCTGTTCCCGTCGAACCTGCCGGCAGAGGCGGTAAAATTCAATTCTTTGGCGGTAAGGGGCTGCCAGCGGCCATCGGTCATCTTCCCGTCCACATTAATATAGTTGTGCACGCCTTTCTTCAGGCTGTCGGTGTACAGGTGAAAGTAAATACTGTCTATCTGTTGGGCCTGTGCTGCACGGCCACCTAATACCAATACGGGGAATAAGATGTAATAGAACAATTTCAAGTGTAAAGGTTTGTTTGTTTCTGAAAGACCCGAAATACCGGTAAACAGTTGTATTTGCGCCTTGTTAAATATAGCAAGTTTCAGGTTGAACATGCGGGTAAATGGAGGCAATTTGCATACACTAATAATAATTACTATGCTATCAGAAAAAATATTAAATTTTGAGCCAGTGGCTACGAATGCTTATCAATACCAGCAAATTGCACGGGCAATCGATTACCTGTATGTAAATTTCCGTAATCAGCCCAGCCTGGAAGAAGTGGCTGCGCAGGTGAACATGAGTGCTTTTCACTTTCAGCGCATGTTTACGGAATGGGCAGGCATTAGCCCCAAGCGTTTTTTACAATTCCTCACTACGGATTATCTAAAGCACCGCATTACGGGTTTTGACAACCTGCTCGATGCGGCTGATGCGGCGGGCCTGTCGAGCCAGTCACGGGTATACGACCTGTTTGTGAACCTGGAAGCGGTAACCCCACAGGAGTACAAAGAGAAAGGTAGTGGCATCCAGATAGAATATGGTTTTCATGCCACGCCATTCGGGGAATGCATCATCGGCGTCACCGGAAGGGGAATCTGTCATTTGTCCTTTTTGCAGGAAGAAAACCGGAGCACGGCCATCGAAGAACTGGAAAAAGCCTGGGGCAATGCATCGGTGCGGGAGAATAGCCGGAGTACAGAATTGATGGCCAACGCCATTTTTCACCGCAAACCAGGCACACAGGAAAAGCTAAGTGTATTAGTAAAAGGAACCAATTTCCAGGTGAAGGTGTGGAATGCTTTGCTGGAAGTGCCTTATGGAACGGTGAGCACCTATCAGTCCATCGCGCGTCATATTGATGTACCCAATGCATTGCAGGCTGTGGGATCGGCCGTAGGCGCCAATCCTGTTGCATACCTCATTCCCTGTCACCGCATCATCCGTAAAAACCTGATCATCGGTGAATACCATTGGGGTACGGAACGCAAGAAAGCGATGCTGGGTTGGGAGATGACGAAGACGGCTGTGTAAAGAAAGAATACAGAATATAGGATACAGAATACAGAAGCTTCGGGTATACTGGTTAATCAAAATAGGCTGCGGTATTGGGTTCTGCGGCCTTTTTATAAAGCAGCTCAATCTGGGATCTAAGGATGCGGTCTTCGGATAATGCGGGTAACCGGTCTATAGGAAAGAAACCTACATCCAGGATATCAAACCCTTTTTGCAGGTGCAGTTCTCCCACTGCCTCACACAGCAACGCAAATTTGTAAACATAAAATGCCTGGGCAGGGTGGGGGTGGCATTTCTTGTCGAATACCGCGAGCAGGCGGGTTGCCTTAACATTGAGGCCGGTCTCTTCACGGAATTCTTTCACTACCACTTCTGAAGGCGATAGTCCGATATCGGCCCAGCCACCGGGCAACGTCCATTTACCATCTGCCATTTCCCGCGCCAGTAGTATCTCACCAGCTTTGTTCAGCAAAAGGCCGCGCACATCTACCTTGGGAGTAGGATAATCTTTAATGGGCGCATGGAAGTTTTTGATCACTTCCACGGGCTGGTTGATCAGGAAGCTGGTCATTTCATGACTGATCTCCAGTAATTCGGTGTATCGTTCTTTGTCATAGTCATTGGGACTGTATAAAAGACCTATGTCGGCGATGGACTTGATCCGTTTGGCCAGGTTTAAGAAGGAATCGGGCACGCTGTTGGGTTTTGCGGACAAAGTTAAGGAGGTAATTCCCTGAAAGGCAAGGGCTAAAATATTTAATATGTGGGTGGATTGAGCGTCTTATTGTACCTGATTGTTAAAAGAGTTATTCACCAGTCAAGTCGAAGTTATCCACAAGTCGCCGGGGATATCCACATGGTGTAGTGTTTGTGTATAATTCCATGTGGGTAACTGTGTGAAGAATTATTGGCCTGTGTAATTTGTACCGGCGTTCTTCTATATTTGCTCTCCTTAAAAATTAAGACACTGTGCGATTAAAGAGCTTAGAAATAAAAGGATTTAAAAGTTTTGCCGACAAGACTGTACTGAACTTCGACGAAGGTATTACGGGCGTTATCGGGCCGAACGGTTGCGGTAAAAGTAATATCATCGACAGTATCCGTTGGGTAATTGGCGAACAGAAGATCAGTCACCTGCGTAGTGAGAACCTGGAAAGCCTGGTGTTCAACGGTTCCAAAACGCGTTCGGCCAGTGGCCTGGCGGAGGTGAGTCTCACCTTTGAAAATACCAGGAATCTGTTGCCTACGGAGTTCAATACGGTGACTGTTACCAGAAAGTTCTATAAAAGCGGCGAAAGTGAATACCGCCTCAATGATGTCCAGTGCCGCCTGAAAGATATCCAGAACCTCTTCATGGATACAGGTGTGAGCACGGACAGCTATGCGATCATTGAGCTGGGTATGGTGGATGAGATCATCAAGGATAAAGAAAACAGCCGTCGCCGCATGTTGGAGCAGGCAGCCGGTATTACAATTTATAAGACCCGCAAGAAGGAAGCCAAGCAAAAGCTGGATGCTACGGAGCAGGATCTTGCGCGTATTGAAGACCTTTTATTCGAGATCAACAATCAGTTGAAGAGTCTCGAAAACCAGGCGAAGAAAGCAGAGAAGTATTACGAGATCAAGAAAGAATACCGGGAAGTAAGCATTGAACTGGCCAAGGCTTCGCTGGAAGGATTCAACCTCACCTGGCGCGACCTGAATGCGCAGTCAGAGGCGGAAACGGACAAGAAGATCAGGTTGGAAGCTGAAATAGCCAATGAAGAAGCGGTGATCGAACAGGATAAAGTGGGCTTCATTGAAAAGGAACGCGCTCTGCAAAGCATGCAGCACGAGTTCAACGACCTGTTACAAACATTACGCACGAAAGAGAATGATAAGAACCTTGCTTCGCAAAGGCTGAATTTCCTGAAGGAAAAGGAAAACAGCCTGCAGGAATTCCTGAACAAAAGTGAAGGACAACTGAAAGGGATCGAGGAAGGCATTGAGTTCACGCAACTGCAGGTAGGAGAGGAAGCGGGTAAACTGGAAAGTCTGCAACAGCAGCTGGAAGACCTGAAAGAAGCGACGGAAGAAAGACGCAAGGTATTTGATGAAAAACGTTCGCATGTAGATAGTCTGCGCAGTGAGAACCTGAGCATGCAGCGCAACCAGTTTGAGGCAGAGAAGAAAGTAGCGATTGCCGATAACTCTATCCGCAACCTGGAGCAAAGTATTGCCCGGCTGGAAGAAGAGCAGGAGGTACGCAACAGCCAGCTGAAACAACTGGAAGAAGAGCGCATTACGAAAGAAGAAGAACTGGAAAGCCGTCAGCGTGATCTCCAGCAACTTCAGGAGCACCATGAGCGTACGAAAGAGCAAATATTGGAAGCACAGGGTGAAATGGAAAGACTCCGCCAGGAACTGGCCGGGGAAAGCCGTAAACTGGATGCTAAAAAGAATGAGTATGACCTGCTGAAAAGCCTGATCGACTCTATGGAAGGCTATCCGGAAAGTGTGAAGTTCCTCCATAAAAATCCCAACTGGAATCATACAGCGCCTATTCTGTCGGATATCATATATGTAAAGGAAGAGTTCCGTGCAGCGGTGGAAAACGTGCTGGAGCCTTACCTTAACTATTATGTGGTGAATGACCTGCAGGAAGGTCTGCAGGCAGTACACCTGCTCGATGCGAACAAAAAAGGAAAGGCCAACTTCTTTCTGCTGGATAAACTCAATGGCAATGTGGAAGCAACAGCGCACCAGCCCGAAGGGACAATCCCTGCCATGCAGGTGATAGAAGTGGACGACCAATACCGCCAACTGGCGGAGCACCTGCTGGGACAGGTTTTCATTGCTGAAAATGAAGATGCCCTCACCAATAGCAATGGTTCCGTGATATTGGAGAAACATGGTAAATACGTAAAAGGAAAATACTCCCTCACCGGTGGTAGCGTAGGTATGTTTGAGGGTAAGAAGATCGGTCGTGCCAAGAACCTCGAAAAGCTGGCTGAGCAAATACAGGTGCAGGAGCGCATTGTAAATGAGCTCAAGGCAGCGATCCAGGAGAAGCACAATGAAGTGGTTAGCTACAACGAGCAGCTGAAAGAAACAGCGATCAAGCAAGCGCAGGAAGATATCAACCGCCTTACAAACCTAGTGTTCTCGCTGCAGAATAAGATCGAGAACCTGCATGGCATGAAGAGCACTTCGCAAAACAGGTTGGAAGAATTGCAGATCAACCTGGAGAATACTACTTCTTCCATTTCCGGTACCCGTGAAGAATGGCAGCAACTAGTAGCACAACTGAACGAAGTGCGGGAGAAACTGCAGGCTGCTGAAGGTGATTACAAGTCTGCCGAAAGCCAATACCACAGTGCATTGGCTAGCTACAATGAATTTAACTTACAGGTTACACGCCAGCAAAGCAAGATCACAGCGCTGACGCAGGAACTGGATTTCAAACGCAACCAGCTTACTGGTCTCCGCACACAGATAGAAACGAATGCCTCGCAGTTGAAACAAACGGTGGAGAACATTACGGAAAGCGCTGAAATGCTGGATAATGCAGAGAATGGCTTGCTGGACCTGATGCGCAAGAAAGAAGAAGCGGAGAAAATACTTAACGAAACGGACCAGGCTTATTATAACCTGCGCAATACGCTCAATGAAAAGGAGAGTGAGTTGCGTCATAAGACGAAAGAGCGGGAGATGCTGGAGCACCTGCTCACAGAGATCAAAGACAGGCTGAATGAGTTGAAGCTGCAACTGGCTGGTATGAAGGAAAGGCTGAATGTGGAGTTCCGCATCAACCTGGATGATATCATTGACCAACCCAGGAGTGGTGAAGTACCAACAGAAGAATTGCAGGAAAAGAGTGACCGGATGAAGAAGCGCCTGGAAAACCTGGGTGAGGTAAACCCCACGGCTATTGAAGCCTTCCAGGAAATGAAAAAGCGGTATGAGTTCATCCTGGAGCAGAAGAATGACCTCGTTACTGCCAAGGATAGCCTGCTACAGACGATCCAGGAAGTGGAAGCTACAGCCAACCAGCAATTCCTCGACACTTTCAACCGGGTGCGGGAAAACTTCCAGAAGGTATTTAAAGCGCTGTTTACAGACGATGATACGGCAGATATGGTATTGGAGAACCCGGAAAACCTGGCGGAAACCAGTATCGATATCATTGCGAAGCCTAAGGGTAAACGGCCATCCTCCATTACGCAGTTGAGCGGTGGAGAAAAGACGCTCACAGCTACGGCCCTGCTGTTTGCGATCTACCTCATCAAGCCGGCGCCATTCTGTATCCTCGATGAGGTGGATGCCCCGCTTGATGATGCCAACGTAGGTAAGTTTACCAACATGATCCGTAAGTTCAGTGAAGAAAGCCAGTTCATCATTGTTACGCACAACAAGATGACGATGAGCTCTGTGGATGTTATTTACGGTGTTACGATGCAGGAACCTGGTGTAAGTAAACTGGTGCCGGTGGATTTCAGAAGCCTCAATTAAGTCATCAGTCATTAGGAAAAATAAAAAATCCCGCTCAGGAGCGGGATTTTTGTTGCTATAATGTTCAGCTTAATGTTTACCTTTTCCTTTGCTGCCTTCCTGTGCCGCCATTGTGCCCAGGTCACGATCAAAGAGGTACATACCGCCTTTGTCTTCCCCGATAAGTTTTAGCTTGTCCAGTATCTGGCGTGCCAGACTTTCTTCTTCTATCTGCTCTGTCACATACCATTGCAGGAAGTTGTGGGTGGTATAGTCTTTCTCCTGCATACAAAGCTCTACCAGGGCATTGATCTCGTTCGACACTTTTATTTCATGGGAATGAACGATCTCAAAGATCTCCTGGATATTTTTAAAGTCTGTCTGGGGAGCTGCAAAGGGAGGTACGATAGCGTGTCCGCCACGGTCATTTATGTAATGGAACAGCTTCAGCATGTGGGTGCGTTCTTCATCAGAATGATGGTACAGGAACTGCGCTACACCATTGTATCCTTTTACTTCTGCCCAGGAGCCCATGGCCAGGTAGTACATAGAAGAAAAACCTTCCAGGTCGATCTGCTTATTGAGGGCGGCATCTATTTTGCTCGATATCATACGTTGATAGTTTTGTAATTGAATATACGAATTTATAATTTCGACACTTTATAACGGCAGTAAAATTAACCCATCATGCGCACCATCATATTGTTGTTGTTGTCAAATATATTTATGACGATTGCCTGGTACGGACATTTAAAACAGCAAAACATACCTCTATGGAAGGCCATTATGCTAAGTTGGGGGATTGCCTTTTTTGAATATTGTCTCATGGTGCCGGCCAACCGTTGGGGTTTTTCCAACGGTTTTAATGGCTTTCAGCTCAAGATGACACAGGAAGTGATCACGCTCATTGTATTTACTGTATTTGCGGTTGTATACCTCAAAGAACCCTTTCACTGGCGTTACCTGGTAAGCTTTGCCTTCCTGCTGGGCGCGGTGTATTTTATGTTTAAGAAGTAGCTCACCACTGTAGTTTCCCGATCCGTCCATTACCTCCTGCCAGAAAAATGGATTTTCCCTTCTTAGCTTTCCGGCATACATGAAACCCTTCTTTGGAGATGGGCTTCCAGTGAATACCTCCATCAATGGAAACATCGACCCCGGGTACGCCACAAGTGATCAATTGTTGTGGGGTGATATAGGTTACACAACTGCGATAACCATGCGGGCCAGTAACGGGCTCATGCCAGGTTTTCATACCATCGGTTGAGAGCAGGCAGTTTTTGGTAGTATCAGACTGGTTATCATAATCGCCGGCTACAATAACGGCATTATTTCCATTGACGGCGATGGAGTTGGGCCCTGTCATTTCACGGCCCTGGATAATATCCAGTGTTGCTGTGCGCCGCTGATCAAGCAACCTGGCTACCTTGCCGCCGGATACGATGGTGAAAAGCCCGTTCTTTTGGTAGAGGATATTAGTACCGCTGGCGGCGAAAAATCCTTCGCCTTCCATGGCAGGCAAGGTAGTAGCAGTGAGCTTTTTCCAGGTGCTGCCACCGTCGTCGGTGGTGGCTAAATATACTTTGCCTTCAATGGGATCGCCTACTACGATGCCTCTTTTATTGTCTATAAAATCCATGGCGTCGAGGAACATGCCTTTGGTAGTATCTGTAAATACGGTCTTCCAGGTCTTGCCTCCATCTGTCGTTTTGAGGATATTGGCCGGTTCTGCAATAGCGACAATAACAGCGGTCTTCTCATCAAATCCTTCGATATCGCGAAAATCCCGCTTTTCATAGCCCGGTACGGTGGTCCAGGTCCAGGTCTTCCCGGCATCCACAGAGCGGCCCACCTTGCCCTTGCTGCCACTTACCCATATTACTTCATCATTTACCACGCTAAGGCCTCTAAGGCTTGTTTCTGTGCCGCTGGTGAGCTGTTCGATATGTTGTGCCTGCACGGTTGTTCCGAAGATGATGCCGGATAGGAGAAATATTATGCTGAGGGATTTGGTAATCATAGGTGGGAAGATAAGCAAAAATCAAAAAGCCATCGCTCCGTTGGAATGATGGCTTTTTGAATGTCTTAATCTTTCAGTCGATCGAAGGTAAACGCTTTCAAAGGAATTGGATGGACCTGGCACGATCTGTTTTGGCGGCTGGGTTTTCAGGATATCGACTGGGTTTTCACATACTACCGGATCTTGGTCTTTTCAGGTATTGGATGTTGCTATGTGGTCTTTCAGGATTTTTCTAAGAAACCTCTTTGCTACAATCAGAATCACAGGATAAAAAACCCTCAGGTTTCTGGTCATGAATTTTGAACAGGATCTTTTCAGATGATATTGGATGCCGGATATTGGTGGCGGTATTTCTGTGGGGATATTGGATCAACTATTTCAAAGTTAACGTATGAACATTTATTGACATAGCGCAAATATGCCCTGTTTTTTGTCTTCAGTTATTCCCCTTTGTATCGTAAAAGTTACTATCTGATCTAGAGATATTACTTTAAATTTTATGGTGTTTTTGCGAAAAACAACCTATTTATGAGTACAAACACGCGTAGATACTTCGTATTTATACGATTTTTAGGTAGGTCGCATGAAAATATACTTTACCAGTGAGCCCAGGTATTTTGTGCAGAAAAGAGGAGGCGGGCATGAATTTTAATAGCATCCAGCCCCCTTTAGAGAGCCTATAAAACGCAAAAGAGGTGGGCCCTGAAGGGAACCACCTCTTTGTATGTGAATTGATTTAAACCGTTCTAAAAGCCTTTTTTGGCAGCCTTTAGTTTAGGCAAAATGAAGTTATCAAGCGGGCTCTTCTCTGCCACCAGCTTTTCAATATCGCTGATCTTGCGGGGAGCAGCCCAGGAGAGCAATTCATAATCTTTTTCTTTGATCAACAGGTCATCTTCGATCCGTACTGCAATTGTCCACCATTTTTTATCACAGGGACTGTTCTCGGGGATATAGATACCTGGCTCGATGGTGATCACCATACCTTTCTTCAGTTTGGACGAAGCACTCCGGTCATGTACGTCCAGGCCAATATGATGGCCCAAGCCATGAGGGTAGTATTTATTCGCGTCTTCTTTCTTGCTGATAATGCCCAGCTTGATCAATCCTTCTGCAATGATGTTTCTTGATACCTTATCCAGTTCCTGCCAGGTAGTACCCTCTTTACAAAGTTTGAAAGCAGCTTCCTGGGCTTCGTATACCAGTTCGTAAATGGCCTTTTGTTCTGCGGTAAATTTTCCGGTAGTGGGAACAGTACGGGTTACATCGGCTGTATAACCATGGTATTCTGCACCCACATCCATCAATATCATCTTGTTGGCTACATGCAGTTTTTCATTCTCCTGGTAGTGCAAAACGCAGCCATTATTGCCGGCGCCTACAATGGAAGGATAACCTACATATTCAGCACCGTATTTTTTGTGTACAAACTCATGCAGGCCCTGTACTTCTCTTTCGGACATCTCCGGGCGAACTGCCTTCATTACTTCGGCCTGCCCCTGGCAGGAGATCTCTACTGCCTTGCGCAGCAGGGTGAGTTCTTCTTCTGTTTTTATTTCCCGCAGCTGGCCTGTATACTGTCTGAATTGAGCGGTACCAAAGCGCTTGTCCTGGGTGTAATTGTCTGTGATCCGGGCTTTTTCCTTCAGTTGCTGCAGCAGGTCATATAAGTCGGCATTGTCATAGCGTGCATCTGCCAGGTCTGTTGGCAAGCGGTCCATAATGATCTTTTCGAATTTGGAGAAGTCGATGGCGGTATTCTTAAAGTCTTCGCCATTGTAGACATGGGTAAGACCCAGTTTTTGTTTAGCGCCTTCTACGCCCATTCTTTTACCTGTCCATTGTTCTGCCTGGGCGTTACGTTTCTGTACAAACAGCAGTTCCTTGTAAGTGCTGCCATCTGCAGCAGTTTGTGGTTCTTTGAAAACCAGCAACAAGGAATGAGGCTCTTTATACCCGGTGAAATAATACATATCAGGATTCTGATGATATACGTAGTCCACGTCATTGGAAAAGTTACGAACGGGGAAAGCCCATACAACGGCTACTGAATTATCCGGCATTAATTGGCGCAGGGAATCGCGTCGGCTGGCATGAAAGGCCGGCGTGAGATAATCCTCCGGCAGGTCATCGGATTGCGCAAATACGGGGGTGGTTAGCAGCATGGTGGCCACTATAACGAAATGGCGTAAACGCATAGTTGGTTGTTTAAACTTCATTGAATGTAATAAATATAGAACATGTTGTTTATTGCTGGCCCCGGGAATGGGGTGGGCGGCGAAGGAAAAGCGCTGAGTGGGAAAGAATAGTGGTATTTGGGTAGATCAACAGGGGCTAAAAGTGGAATATACGGAGGGCGATTCAAAAGCCGCAGCAGGGCATCGTATTTTATGCAGGAGGGTTCAAGGTAGTAATACTGAAAAAGGAAAAAGATGCAATATTTCGTAGTTTTTTAGCGATTTTACAGGGTAATGTCAGCTAAGTGAAAAGTCAAATTTACCAGTTCGTATCTTACTTAACGATCATCCTGTCTTTCGTACCCGCGGTGATCGTGTTGCTTAAAAAACTTTGGCGGGCAACTCCTTTTCAATACTTCGCAATCTACTGGATCATCAACGGGCTCGTGAATACAATGTTCATTGTGGAGGGGCTGAATAAGAAATTCATTGAAGTGACCAGTGTGATCTACAATGCGCTGGATATACCGATGATGGTGAGTATCATTTACCTGTCGGCCTTTTCGCTTGCTTTGAAGAAGTTCATTCGCACGGGCCTCGTGGTATTTATACTGTTTGAATTATTTTTTCTGATCCAGAGCGGGTTTAATTATGTAGCATTGAAGTATGTGCTGGGCCTGGGATTAATTTTCATCATGATCATTATCATCTGGCAGATCTCGCTCTACCTGCAACAAGTGGTGCATGTAACGCGTGAAAAAGCTTTGCTGCTCATACACGGCGCCTTGTTGTTTCAGTACGGCACTTATATTGTCGTTTATATTTTTGATTATTTCATTGTTGATGTAGCCGATGGGGTCGACAAGTTCCTGATCTACTATATTTCCTCTATCATTTCCATCGGTATTGGCAGCAGCGGATTGCTGCTCAAAGGGCTACAGAAATTACCCTCTACTACGGCCATCAGAAAGTCTTTCTGGGCTGAGTCGCAGGAAAGGCCGGTAAGATAAAAACTACAAAAAGATAATTGGAAAGACAGGCTGGCTTCCTATGCCTGGAGTACCATTAAAGGTCAATGATGGCATAGGCTTTTTCACTGAGGTAAGGACCGCCGGGATGTTTGGCTGTATAATCGAGGTTGATCCAATACTGCCCATTTTGCTCGTGGTAGTAAATATTGTCAATGGGCCGGTCGCCAAACAGGTAGATGATGGCTTGCTGCAGGCGGTCGAATGCTTTTTTATCGCCCGCGTACAATTCAGGGTAAAGGTGACCTTCTGAAAGCACCATGCGGCAATGGGCCCCAATGGCTTTGAGGGAAGACACCATCAGGATGGCATGATCATCACAGTCTCCACCCATCCCGTTCAGGATGGTTTCCCGGGCGGTAGCAAAATACTCATCCCGCTCGGAATCGGGTACATATTTAAAGTTGGTATTGATATACTTGAAAAGCGAAAGGTGCCTTACAACGGGGCCGTACTTGGTATGATATTCGTCAAAGTTCTCCAGTGAATGTTTAACGGCAAAGTTCCGCACCGTGGAGTCTTTGAAGTCCACTTTCGCCTGCAGGGCTTTGATTGTCTTGGTGAGCGGGCCATCAAATATGCCAGGCGTGAGGATAAGGTCGGTCTCTTTCTGGCCATTACGTCCCCAGTTGTTTTCTACCATGGATTTATAGTCTGTGACCATGTGGCTGAAACCGTATCCATTGGTAAGCTGGTTGTAAAGGAGCACGAGAATGCAGAGGGCAACAGCTGGTATGAGGAGAAACCGGAATAACCGCAATACGAGCCAGGTGGCCAGGGCTGCCAGGATCACCGACACAGTAAGGTCGAGGTTCCAGTCGCCTACCATCAGGGGTGGGATATACCGGTTGATGAGGGGAGCCAGGGGCAATACGGTGAGTATGCTGACGATAATCAGCAACACCTTACGTATTTTTATATACTTGTCATCATTAAAGTTCATACCTGTAGCATCCATTAGTCCACGTAAAATTGTACCAGTTTTGCACACTTCAGCTGCACGGGTAATATGGCTAAACAGGTTGTCTTAAGAAAAGGTTCGTTAGCTTATGCAGCACAACCTGAATTTATACAATTTTACGTTAACCTGAACATAATATTGTTACGGTGTTGCTGGAAATAATATACTAACTGTAGTGGCTATAAGTGGAAAGATCCAGGTGGCCCGGGAGGATGGGGCAATCGGGGAAAAATGATAAACCGGCTCCTGGTGTCTGGAGCATCCGGGAGCCGGTTTATATAACTATTCGTCATCTTCTTCGTAATAGGCGTCCTGATTATCATTGTAAACAGATTCCCATTCTTTCACTTTGTCATCACTCAGTAGTTCCAGTATGTCGAAAATAGGGTCGGATTTCTTTTTCCATTCCAACACGGGCACTTCGGCATAATTGGTCACATACAGGCAATAATCTGTATCTACCGTTACTTTGATAAGTGATACAGGACTGTCTTCTTTTTCCTGTATCAGGTAATAACAACCAGACTCTAATAATGCATAAGAATACATACAATCTCCCTCCACCATTTTAGTTAAGTGTTTAAAAAGAAACTTAATCGGTCATAGTAAGTAACTACTTTTTCAAAGGCAAATGATCCTGGTAGAATTTAATGGATGTAGCGGGGGTTGGTATTTGGTAGAATTCTAATAGGTTGGTAAGGCCAAATTTAGGATAATAATGGTAATCGCCGGGCCGGCCGCCTGGCAGTTGGTAAAATTTTTACGGAAGCTTAATGTTTAATATTATTTATTGTTGATTATTAATAACTTACAAATTGTATATAAAATCATAAATGTCCGGTTTACCGGATTCAGGGGGCTAAAAAACTCCCAGGCCACCCAAAAGCGGCCCAAAACAGGGGAGGAGTTATTACCGGCTTCTTTGCGATATTTGCAGCCATTTTTAAAACTGAGCATATGCGTATTGCGATCAATGGAATGGGAAGAATTGGCCGTTTGTTATTCAGAAGGCTGGTAGGACATGAAGCGGTGGAACTGGTGGCCATTAATGATATCATGGAGCCGGATAACCTGGCCTATCTCTTAAAATATGATTCTGTATACGGCACTTTTCCTGATCCGATCACGCTGGAGAACGATGAGCGGTTGCTGGTAAATGGCCAGTCGATCACTATTCTGCAGGAGCCTGATCCGATCAAGCTACCGTGGAAAGCGCTGGGAGTGGATGTGGTGCTGGAATGTTCGGGACGCTTTACCAGCAGGGCAGGCGCTTCTGCTCACCTGGCTGTAGGCGCTAGGAAGGTATTGCTGTCAACAACGGGATCACCGGAGATCCCCCTAATGATCTATGGGTTTAACCAGCACCTGCTGACACCCGAGACTGATATTATTTCACCTGGCGGTTGTATGACGAATTGCTCTACGCATATCCTGTACCTGCTAAATTCGATCGGCATTGAATCTGCGCACATCAATGTTTTGCATTCTTATACATCCCGCCAGGGCATTGTGGATGCGCAACACAAACAATTCCGCCGGGGAAGAGCGGCTGCGGAGTCGATCATTCCGGTGGAAATAGACCTGGCCCATTCTTTGGAAAACCTGTTTCCGGTATTGCAGAACAGGATCGCTGCTGTGTCTACCCGGGTGCCGGTAGCCAATGGAGCGCTGGCGGATTTTACCATCCAACTGAAACATGCTACCACGGCGGGGGAGATCAACCAGCTTTTCCGCACAGCCGCGGCTACTGAATACAAAGGCATTCTTGATTATACAGAAGAACAACTGGTATCGCTCGATATCAAGGGCAATACGCACTCCTGTATTGTGGATGGTACGCTTACTTCTGTGGTAGGCAATCATGTGAAGCTCATCACCTGGTTTGATAATGAATTTGGTTACACCAGCCGCATGCTTGATTGGCTCCTCTATTGGAAAAGAGTGTTGGGATAATTAGGCGGTTTCGACAAGCTCAACCTGACAGAAGGTTTCGACAAGCTCAACCCCGCAGAGCGGGGTAAACTCTGACAGTTGGTTAAATGAGAAAGAATTAAATGTAAAGTGGTTCACAATTTTTTTAACTTATACCGTTATGTGTATGCGTTAATATCCTGTGGAAAACCAAGCGTTTATTCACCTCTAAATCTAACCCAATGAAGAAGTTAACCAACCTGCTGTTGGCCGTTATGGTCATGTCTTTATCTGTGCATGCGCAATTCAGGATCGATAAAGATCCTCCACCAGGATTTGTCAAAGCTGTCGAAACGATCCTGGGCGATTTCCCTTACAATTACAGGCATATTACGGGTGATCTTGTAGAGGCTACGGGCGACTGGCATCAGTACGCATCTACGGTCAATTTGCCAGGTTCCGAAGCCTGTCTCGTAGGTCTTTATCATTCCGAACTCGACACTACTGCCAGCTGGCAGGCGTTGATGTTCCGGAGTGAGACCTTTGGTAAGGCCGCAGCTGCGTACAAACACCTGTACCAGCATCTGAAACTATGTAAACTACGAATGGTGGATGGCAGTGTATATTACCTCGACGGTGATTATGAAGAAGCCTCAGAGGATGTGGACTTTACCACGAGTGCACTCAGGGTGGAAACAGCCGATGAACGTTTCAAGGAATTTCACATTGAACTGGAACTGTTGTACAAGCTCGACGAGTGGGTGGTGAATGTCAACATGGTGAGCAAGAAAAAGGATAGCGAAGTACGTCCGGATTGGATGACGGGCAAATAAGTGTCACTGCTTATGTACATTTAATAAAAGCGAAAGCCACCTTACAACAGGCGGCTTTCGCTTTTATCATTAGATCCTATAATCATCCCGTACAGGGGAGAAAGCATCGAGTACACGGCAGTTGGAGACAGCGTAGGCGCTGTGTGGAACATTGCCAGGGATCACATGTACGGTACCTGCAGTGAGCAGCATTTTCTCACCTCCGATGGTCATTTCCAGTTGCCCTTCCAGTATATGTGTCACCTGCTCGTGCGGGTGCTGGTGTTCGGGCAAACTGCTGCCTTTTTTTATGTCTACAAAAGACAGGGTGATCTTGTCACCATGGACAAAGCGCCCGAAGTAACCGGGCACAATTTCTTTTCCTTTAATATCATTCAGGTGTTGCATACGGGTTATTTTGCTATGATCATGACAGAGCCTGCAATCAGGTCATGGATGGCTCTTCTTTGTTTGTCGGAAAACATAGTTATGAACGATACCCAGCCCAGCAGAATTTTAAAAGCGAAGCGAATATATGCCCGCAAAAGGTTAATCCGCTTTGTTTCATCACTTGCCTTTCTTACACGAATTCCCATCAGGTAGTTGCCAATGGTACATCCCAGTGTGACGCACAGGGGTTCATACACGCCCCACAACAAAATGAATGATACAATGCGTACCCAGGTGGGTACTTCCCCGATCCTGTCCAGCATGGCTACTACGCCAAACATAGCAAACAGGGAAAACAATAGGTCAATAAAAAGGGATTGGTACCGTTTGAGGAGGCTTGGGTATTCATTGGCAATTTCTTCTGCAACAGGGTTTGTAAGGGTTGTTTCGGGTTGCATGGGCTTTTAGTTGGTTAAGGGCTTAAAATATAGGGGAAGAGGTGACACCTTTCGTTTGTTTCGCAAGGGTAAGGTGTCACCTCTTTTGGTTTATTGTTCAAAATAGCAGACGCTACCGCCTACCCATTCTTTGTCTTTGTTGAAATCGACGCCAATCATTTTGCCTTTACTCAACCTGGCGAGGTTGATGGCGGGCCGGGGTCTTTCCCAGCCATCCTTCCACAGGTACATAATACGTATCTCTACTTTGGCAGGAATATCCGGTGTGGGAATGATATCGGCATACTTCACTTTTCGTTGTAGTATCCAGTTCTCGGGGTCTTTGGTATTGGTAATATGTTCCGGTGTTACATCGATTACCACACCCTGTCCTGCAAAAGAAAACAGGGGTTTCAGAACATAATTCTCCAGGTCTGCGGGCACCTGTTTCAGTTCATTTAAGAACCAGGTGGCTGGTACATATTGGTGGCGGATAAAAGGAAGTGTGAACTTGCTGATGCGGTAAAACCAGTTGGGATGGGGTATCCACTCCACGTCAAGGTCCTGGGTAATATCGACAAAATTGCCCAGGGTGGCTTTTTGCGCCCGCAGGTCATCGAAGATCATGCGGTTATAAATGCGCTTTACCTGGGTTTTCTGTCCGTCTTTCAGGTAATAGAGTTTTTTGCCTTCCTGTATCAGGTCGGTAATGCATACAGGCTCGATGCCCAGGTATTCTTTTGTACAATAGAAGTCGATCCTTGTCTTTTGCTCATGGGGCTTTATTTCCAGCAGGATCACATTTTCCACGGGCAGGTCTCCTACGATCACTTCCTTCAATTGTTTCAGGTAGCTGTCATGGTTCAGACCATTGAGGTATTGTGAATAATTACCGGGTACGGGAAAGTATTTTCGCAGCAGGTCGGGATAATAAGCCTGGAAGCCAAAGAGGGTAGGGAATCCCTGCATTTCTATCAATTGGGGTTCCAGTGTTCCTTCTTCATTTGCACAAACACCAAAGTCAAAAGCGATCATGTGGGCATGGCCATTTTCATGGGGCACATTCTCTGCTTCGGGTATGGCACGGGCTGTTAATGTTTTAAAGGAAGGATCGGTGATCACATCGATGATACTTTCACAGGCGTCAAACATCTTCTGTGCAAAAGCTTTGTCGGCAAACACAGGAGTTTCTGCCAGGCGGAATTCAATAGCGCCGGGGAATTTACTGTTGAGGTCTTTCAGAAAGGCATTAAACTGCTCAACCTTGAAGGTTTCATTATACACTTTGCGCAGGTCGGGTACCATGGCAGGTTAGTTTTAGGGGAAGATACGATAATAAAAGCAACGAGCTGCGAGCGGTGAGCTGCGAGCTTCGGGACGTTTGCTACCCAATGTTATGCTTCTACTTCCACGAGATAGTCGATAGATTGTCGGAGAAAGTTGGGAATTACATGGGCATTGGTGTGCCCGATCTTGTCGGGATCATTAAGCTGTTCTATCATGGACTGCCATTTCTCAAAGCCATGGCTTTCGATCACGGTGTGCTTTTTGTCTTCCCGCTGCAGGTACATGCTCATACCGGATGCATCGGCTTCGGGGTGAAATTGGGTGCCGATCATGTATTCATTGAAGCGGATAGCCATAATGGCTCTTTCCAGGGGTATATGGGGACGTTCTTTTTCGATGGCCAGTAAGGAGGCGCCCAGTTTATGTAATTGTTTGGTATCTGGTTGTATCACCTGGTAATCCCGGCTGTCTACGGCATAAAAAGGATCGTGCAGACCGGTAAATACAGGTTCTTCCCGCCCGGTATCCAGCATGTGGACAGGAAATACACCAAAAGCGGTAGACCTTCTTTTGGCTACCTGGGCGACTTTAAAATAGCGACAAGCCAGCTGATAGGAATGACAAATAAATAATACGCTCTTTTTGACCGGGTTATGCGGTGCGTTGTTGTAGGCTTCAATGGTTTCTAACCAGTTGAAATACTGGGTTTCCCAAAGGCTGCCCTCGCTATCCAAAGGCGAACCGGGACCGCCGCTGGAAATATAAATGTCGTAGGAGAGATCAGGAAGCTCGTTTTTAAGGCGCACATCAAATTCATCCCAGCTGATATTCAACTGGTGGGTTTGCCCATATTGGGTTAACAATTCCCGGATACAGCGCATGCCCTGATTGGGTTGGCCTTCATAGAGATCGAGGATTGCTATGTGTATGTGTTTCTTGTCGCTCATATACATGCCTGCAAACATAAGGTTTTTTGCCGTTTTGACTATGGCAGGCAATATGAATAACAGGTGATGGGAGGTATCGGTTTATTTTCCCAGGGCTTTTAACATTTGCTCAGCTACCAGTTGGTTGCCCTTTTCGTTGAGGTGCACACCATCGGTGGTGAGGATGTTCTTGTCCTTATTTTCGGGATTATTGGCCAGGTTATAATCCAGAAAAGCTTTGCGGAGATCAATAAGGGGCACATTATTCTTTTGAGCAATCTGGCGGATGATATTGGAATATTTGTTCAGATCGCCATCCAGCTCATTGCTGAAGTCTGTTTTCTCGCCGATGGCAGCGGGTGTACAGATCAGCACCTTGATATTTTTAGCTTGCAGCTTTTTGATGATGGCGTTGTAAAACTTTTCAAACTTATCTGCATCTGTACCTGTGCCAGAGGTCTTTTTATGCCACACGTCATTCACACCCACCCAGATCACCACGGTATTGGGATCTTTGGCCAACACATCATCTTCCATGCGCAGATAAAGATCATACACTTTATTGCCGCCAATACCGGCACCGATGAGTTCATACTGATCCTGCACACCTTTCTGTTTGTACAAATCACCCAATAGCATAATGTAACCACCGGGTTTTGCGCCTGCCTGGGTGATTGAGTCACCAAAGAATACAATGCGCTGCTTTTTCTGCGGAATTGTAAATGCCATAAGGATACTGATGAGCGCGGTAAGGATGATCAGTTTTTTCATATGTGGGAAGACTTTGAAGTCAAATATAGAATACAGAATCCAGAATATAGAATTCAGAAGGGTTGACAGGTTGGAAAGCTGAAATGGTGAAATGGCTTGAAGTCTGAAGTCGGAAGCCTGAATATTTGTTCTGACTCAGGCCCCTGACTTCCTTTTTTTATTTCTCAAATACTTTTTCTCCCTGTATCCAGGTGGATAATACCTGTGCCTGTAATAATTCAGTGTCCGGTGCTTTCATGAGGTCCCTGTCGAGAATAACAAAGTCGGCAAACTTACCGGGTTCCAGGCTACCTTTTTCTTTTTCTTCAAAGTTGGACCTGGCTGCCCAGATGGTCATGCCGCGTAAAGCATCCTGCCGGCTCAAGGCATTTTCGGTCTGATAGCCGTTGGCGGGCCAGCCTTTGGCATCTTTGCGTACTACAGCAGCATAAAATGTTTTAAAAGGGGAGATGTCTTCCACGGGGAAATCGGTGCCCAGTGGTATCCAGCCATTTTGTTTCAACAGGTCATTGAATGCATAAGCTCCTTTCACGCGTTGCGGTCCCAGGCGGTCACCGGCCCAATACATATCACTGGTAGCATGGGTAGGTTGTACGGAAGGAACGATGCTGTACTGGCCAAAGAGGTCAAAGTCATGTTCATTGATCACCTGCGCATGTTCAATGCGCCAGCGCAGGTCGTTTTTACCAGTCAGGTATTTGGCATAGATGTTCAGGATGGCACGATTGGCGGAATCACCAATGGCATGGGTACACATCTGGAATCCTTTTTTGATCAATACGCTAGCTACGGAATCAAAATGGGCTTGATTGCTTAATAAAAAACCTTTCCAGTCGGGGCGGTCAGTATACGGTTCCAGCAGGCAGGCGCCTCTTGATCCCAATGCGCCATCGGCATATACTTTGAAAGAACGTACGTTTAGTCTGTCTGTTTTTATTTTTCCTTTGGCGAATATAAAATCATAATTCCTGGGGGCATCACTCAGCATGGCATAGACACGCATTTTTAGATCGCCGGCACGTTGCAGGCTGTCGATGAAGGTGATCTCTTCATGGTTGAGGCCGCAATCATCCACGGTAGTAAGCCCCAGTGCAAAACAGTTGGCCTGCGCCTGTAATACACCTTTCTTGATTTGAGCGATCGTTGGTGAAGGCACTTTTCTCCTTACCAGGTCAATTGCATTGTCGATCAATATACCGGTCAGCTTTCCCTGTTTTACTTCCACGGTACCACCTGTTAAGGTTGTTCCTGCCTGCACACCTGCGATGTCCAGCGCCCGCTGATTGGCGATGGCGCCATGGCCATCAATGCGCCCAAGTATGACTGGTCTGTCAGGGAATAACTCATTGAGTTTTTCATTACTGGGAAATTCTTTTACGGGCCAGTCGTTTTGATCCCAGCCACGGCCGGTGATCCAGCCCTGCGGATTTTCGGCGGCATAAGCCTGTACCTTTTTGATCACCTCCTCCCAACTGGTAGTTCCTACCAGGTCGACGGACTGCAGCCCTGTTCCGTACCGGAAAAAGTGAGCATGTGCATCGATTAGTCCAGGATAAATGAATTTGCCTTGTGCGTCTCTTTTTTCTTTGGCATCGTATTGTGCCAGCAGGTCAGCGGATTTGCCGGTGGCAATGACTTTGCCGTCTTTCAATGCCATTGCTTCGACTGTAGAGAATGTTGAATCTACTGTGTAGATGGTGGCATTGTAGACAATCAGGTCTGCCTGTTGTTTATTGTTACAGGCCAATAATACGGAAAGGAGTAGGATACAAAAGATCGTTCTCATGTTGGTGAATTGGTTGATTATTTTTTGTTGTCAGGCTTCGATAAGCTCCTTTTGACGGCTTCGACAGGCTCAGCCTGACATCTGCTAAGGCTTCGACAAGCTCAGCCAGACAGTATAATTATTGTTTAAATTTTTCGGGGTGTACTGTGTGAAAGCTGGTGGAATCCTGGTATGCTTTCGCCACTGCCAGTATGCTGGCCTCATCATACAAATTGCCCAGCAGGGTAATACTCGTAGGAAGGCCATTTTGATTAAAGCCCACGGGAAATACTACTACGGGGTGACCTGTAAGATTGGTCATCGCCAGTTGATTGCCGCTGAAGGTGGGCACAATAATAACGTCGTATTGCCGGGTGAAGGCGTTCAGTTTTTCAATGAGGGAAGACCGGTGGCGGTTGGCATTGATGTATTCAACAGCGGGGATGAAACGCGAGCCCCGGAAACTGTTGGGCCAGAAATTCTTGTCTTGCCGACGGATCAGGTCATCCTGGTTGCTGCGGGTAAGCTCATCAAAAGCCGCGGCGGATTCTGAACTGATCACCACATCCATGATATTGAATGGATAGATAGCGGAATCGGGGAAGTTGACTTCTTTGATGGTGGCGCCGGCTTTGCGCAAGGTTTCCAATACACCCCATTGAGGTGCGGTGGCTGGCAGGCTCTTGAAATAATTGGCGGCATAAGCAATGCGTAGTTTGGAGAAATTCGCTTTGCCGGTATAATTAAAGGCGCGTGTAATGGCGCTGGCATCTTTGCCATCGGTTCCTTTGAGGTAGTAGAATACAATGGCTGCATCGGCTGCGCTGCGGCAAATAGGTCCGGCTTTGTCAAGACTCCAGCTTAATACCATAGCGCCAGTGCGGCTTACTGATCCAAAAGTGGGTCGCAGGCCGGTTGCTCCACAGGTATGTGAAGGGGATACAATAGAACCCCAGGTTTCTGTGCCGATGGCAAAGGGTAGCAGGCCGGCTACGGTAGCGGAGGCGGAGCCGGCGGATGAACCGCTGGAGCCTTGTTGCAGGTTCCAGGGATTGCGGGTGCGCCCACCAAACCACAGATCGGCATAGGCCAGCTCGCCCAGGGTAAGTTTGGCGCAAAGCACTGCCCCTGCCTTTTTCAGCTGGGTATATACAAAAGCATCTTCATCGATCACCTGATCTTTATAAGGCACGGATCCCCAGGTAGTCTTATATCCTTTTACGGCAAACAAGTCTTTCAGGCCATAGGGAATACCATGCAAGGGGCCTTTGTAAACTCCTTTTTTGATCAGTTCATCTGCTTCCCTGGCTTGTGCAAGGGCCAGTTCGGATGTCAGGGTGATCACACATTCCAGGGTATCACCCCATTTTTTGAGGCGGTCGAGAAAGAAAGTGGTGAGTGCTACGGAACTGATCTTTTTGTATTTGATGAGGGAGGCCAGGTCCAACAGGGGGTAAAAAGCCAGCTCATTCCGGTCGGCCGGCAGGTTAATATTGGTCGGAATATTCCAGTTGATGGCGGCTTGTTTGACTGGCGCGGTAAACCCATGCGGGGCGGGGTTGAAAGCAAACGGGAAAGGGAGGTCATTGGGAATGGACAGCTGGTGCATTTTGCGGTAATGCTGCAGGTTGTCATTCAGCCCGTCGGCCATGGAATCTTTTTCAGGCGCTGTAAACGTGAGGTCAATGAGCCTGGCTGCCTGGGTAATGGCGGCTGTATCTATTTTTTGCTGTGCCTGCAGTGTACCGATGGTAAAAAGGGAGAGGGTCAAATACAGATGCTTCATGTTGACAATGTATTTGGGTGAAGATATTGAATTCCGGATTTCGGATGTAGAATTGGGTGGGCTGGTTTATGGCAGAGAGGTTGAAAAGGCAAAAAAAAGGTGAGCCGCCTTTGAAGGGCGACCCACCTTTTAAAATTGTAGTATATGTCTTTTTAGTAAGGTCTCTTAATAACACGCTGTGTCACTACCTTATTGTCGTAGATCATCCGGAGGGTATAGACGCCACTGGCGAAGCGGCTAAGATCTACCCGGATCTGGTTGGCAGCGTTGCCATTGTATGATTTTTGGTATACTACCTGTCCTGAAGAACTGATCACCACCATGCCTTTCAGGTTAGTGGGCGGTATCAGGTGGCGCACCTCAAAGCCTCCACTGAACGGATTGGGATAGATAATATATCCTTCCGATTTCAGCTGGGCCGGCAGTGTTACGGTAGAAATATTGATATTGTCCAGGAAGGTATTGTTACCTCCGTTACTGGTATTCTTGAATATTACCTGGAAGCTGCTCTTTCCATTCACATACCTGGTAACGTCAATGAACTCTTTTCTCCAGTAATTATTGGTAGGTACAAAACCGATCGGGTCTGCGGTGTGGTCATATACGGGTGCGGTGTTGGGATCACCAAGGGTTTGCAGTTCAGTGCCCCATTTCTTGTATACTGAAGTATAAGTAACACCGCAATCTGAAGTAACCAGTACTTCCAGGGTATCCATCGGCAAAGCAGTGCTGCCGGGGAATACGGCAGTAGCATGGGCCACATCAAATTTAACGTAGATGGAATCAACGGTTTCGATCTTGATGATCGGAGAATACAGGTTGTCTGTTTGTCCTAAAGTACTGCGGTAATTGCGTACCCAGGCAGAAGCGGTCTTTTCTGTAGAGCTAAGGGTGTTTCTCTCCCAGGTATAAGCTGATCCTGATGTTGCCAGTCCCCATCCATCCGGCGGGAAAGTGCCTGATTCAAATCCTTGTACGATCGGGGCATTTACAGGGGTAAAGATGGTAAACCTGAGTCTTAATGTATCATTCGTTACATCCTGGTCGGTACCATTATTAGGCTCTGAAGTATAGACGGTAAGGACATGGGCGCCTGCCGGAAGGTTTGACAAATTGCCGAGGGCATAATCTACGGCAGCACCTTTAGGCAGGTTGCCGGTCCAGGCAACTGTGGTAACGGCATTGTTGTCAATGCGGTAATTGATCTTCACTGCAGTGAGGTTGGCTTTACCTTTATTGCTGATGGTAACAACGGGTTTAATGACAAAGTCATTACACTGGAATGGCGGTACGCCCTTCACAGCAGTAATAGCAGCATCCCTGGTGGCCTGAATAGCGGCTGTAACGCCAATATCATCAATGAAAATATTATTACCGTAGGCATTTATATTTCTGAAGCGGAAGATCAGTTTTTGCCCGCTGCCGATAAAGGGAGTGAGGTTGATCTTTTCCGTGCGCCACAATTTGGGATCATCTTCGGGATCAAAAGCGCCGGCCTCTGTATCTGTTTGCGTTTCCAGGTCTTTGCCTGTTTTTTTATAGACCAGGAACCAGGTTTGCCCGCCATCATTGGATGCCTGTACTTCGAGTCCGTCCCAGGTATAGCTGGGATCATCATACCGGGCATGTGCCACGCGGAAGCTGAGTACTGAGCTATCGAAAGTGGTGAAATCTATTGGCGGGGTAACCAGGTCTTCAAATTGTCCCACCTCATTGTAATCGTAATTGGGAGCGGATACTGCGCCTTCGGTAAAGAATCCATAATCCTCGCTCAGGTACCAGGAGTTGCTGCCGGTAGGGTTGTTCACATACCAGAGGTCATTGGCGGCAGTAAGCCGTGGCGGGAAGAAGGCGCCATTAAAGTTTTCTGCAAAAGGAGCCGTAAGGGTATTGGTGCGTATGTTGACCCTGGAGGTGAGGGTATCGTTGTGTAAATAATTGTCTGTGCTACCGTTGGGGGCAGAGGTGTAAACGACCACAGTGTGATTGCCCCTTGCGCCGGTGATATTGCCCAGGGTCAAAGTAGAATCGCTCAATACAGCAAGGGACAAAGGGAAAGTGGTAGCTGTGACAGCTCCACCATCAATTTGTACGTTGAGGGTAACAGCTGTGAGGGGAGTGGTACCATAATTACGGATGGTAGCTTTGATCGGTGTATTGTCAAGAATGGGGCTTCTGTCATCACATTTACCCATGGGTGTAATGCTCAACAGGTAGGCATCTGTCACGGGCGCCGGCGGTGTGGCGCCATTGGAGGTTTTTAAGCCGGCCCTGTACATATCCATGGTGGCGACGACCCTTTCTTTCTGTCCGTTGGTAAAAAAGAACAGGGACCGGTCATCAAAATAGTTCATGAAGTTCATATACATCATACCGGAAGGGGTACATCCGTCGGTATACAAGCCGCTCACATTTCCGTACATGGTATTTTCATCGGCTTTTTCCGGAGGGGTATCGTCACCAGAGGCTGCCGGTGTGAGTGGCCATCCGGACTGTATCCTGAAGTCATCATTATTACAGGCTGCGTTGTCTCCGAAAGTATGCCAGAGGTAGAGGTAGTGGCCTACTTCATGAGAAAGGGTAGCGCCTTCATTGTACAAAGTAGAATAATAACCGCGGCATGGATTGGCGCCCAGGGTAGCCAGGTGAATGGCAACGCCTTGTGGTCCAATGGTTGTAGAATTGGTAAATGGAAAAGTAGCAATACCCAGGAGGTTATCAGAAAAGATAGCGCACCAGATATTCAGGTACTTGCTCACATCCCAGGGGTCCAAACCGCCCAGGGCGGTGCTCTTTAATTGATTGATGGTGGTTTGGGTAAAAGTTTTCGTAGTGACCAGCCGTTCAATACCATTGGTACCGGTGCCTGCCGGTGTGCGCCTGGCTAGTACAAAACGTACGGGCACATTGCCGATGGCGGATACAAAGGCAGGGGAGAAGACGCCATTGGCTTTATAGAATTCGGCTTTGTGGCCGGCAAAATCATTGTTGAGGATCTCCAGTTGCTCATAGATATCTCTGTCGGGGATCACATTCAATACGGCGCTGGAACCTACCAGGTGGAATACAACGGGGATAATAATTTCACCAGCCTGTATACGTTGGCCACTTTGGTCCTCCTTGCGTTGAAGATATGCCTGGTATTGTTTCTGGCCTTCCTCCTGCCACTTTGTTACAATAGAGGGGTCTTCCTTTATGATTTTATTGAGGAGTTCCATAGTCCCGCAGCGATGGCCTTGGTGAGGATCGGGGAGGCGTTTTTGTTTTTGTGCGGAAGCAAACATGCTTATGCATAAACATATGCCTGCTGCAGCAGTACGTAGAGTAGATTTTCTCAAGGCAATAAAGTTTTGGTTCAAGTAATAGTAGAGTGTCAAGAGTTACTCCCCTCAATTTACTGTTTTTTTAACATACTTTCCGGCCGTATTTAATTTTTATTTCCCTAAATGCTGTTGTAGTCTGTATTTTACAGATATTCAAGAATTGATTAAATGCTTTCTTCATGTGTAAATACTACGTGTACGGGTTATTGGTATGGTTTATCATAGTTAATGGGTGTCAAAATAACCATACTACCCAAACACCCGTAAATGACTATTTTAATACGGGAGATACGGGCTTGCGGGTAGCTGGTATTAAGATGATACCGATACGCACACCTGCAGGAACTTTTAAAGTGTGGACGAAACGTTTTGGTAATAACCCTGCCATCAAAGTATTACTCCTGCACGGAGGTCCGTCGATGACGCATGAGTACATGGAATGTTTTGAAAGCTTCTTTCCGCAGGAAAGTATTGAGTTTTATGAATATGATCAATTGGGGTCTTACTATTCCGATCAACCTAAGGACAGCAGTTTATGGACGATCGATCGTTTTGTAGACGAAGTAGAACAGGTGCGGGTGGCGCTGGGGCTCGGCAAAGACAATTTCTTCTTGCTGGGCAATTCATGGGGCGGTATACTGGCCATTGAATATGCGCTGAAGTACCAAAATAACCTGAAGGGGTTGATCATCTGCAATATGATGGCGAGCTGTCCGGAATATGGTGAGTATGCAAACAATGTGCTGGCCAAACAAATGAATCCTGCTGTGCTGGATACGATCCGCCAGCTGGAGGCCCGTAAGGCATTCAGCGACCCTAAATATATGGAACTGCTCATTCCCAATTTCTACAACGAGCATGTTTGCCGCCTGCCCGAGTGGCCCGAGCCTGTAGCAAGGAGTTTCAAACACGCCAATAATGAGATATACACGCTTATGCAGGGACCTTCAGAATTTGGTATCGGGGGCCGGCTGACCAATTGGAACCGGAAGGCCGATCTGCCAAAGATCACGGTGCCCACTTTGACGGTAGGGGCTAAGCATGATACGATGGACCCGGAGCACATGAAATGGATGAGCACGCAGGTGCAAAAAGGGAATTATCTCTATTGCCCCAATGGCAGTCACCTTTCTATGTGGGATGACCAGCAGGTGTTTATGAATGGTGTGATTAAGTTTATTAAAGCGGTAAGTGGTAAGTAGCGAGTGGCTAGTGGGTATTGGAGTTGCAGGGCCTTGCGCGGAAAGCCCTCTCGCCACTAGCCATTTACTTCTCGCAGCATTACAATCCGCTAAGGAACTGGCTTTGAATATAATCCACTACGCTGCTCAGGCTTTGTGTTTGTTCAAATACCTTTAACTGCCTGTCGGCGCCTGTACCTTCCTCCATCATGCGGGCTACATAGTTTACAGCATGACGGCTGCCGAGCGGGTCTACCACATCATCAATGAAGTCCAGCAGTTCATAGATCAATACGCGGGCGTTCACTTCCTCTTCCTTACCAAAGTCAATGAGGCGGCCATCAATACCATAGCGGCTGGCGCGCCATTTGTTTTCATTGATCAGGGCCCTTGAGTATTGTATAAAGTTGAGGTTCTGGTTTCGCAGCTTGTAAATTTTGGCACATATACCCTGGAACAGGGCAGCAATGGCAATGGTTTCCGGCACGGTCATGGGCACATCACAGATGCGGAATTCCACGGTATTGAAAAAGGGATGTACCCGCAGGTCCCACCATATCTTCTTGGCATTGTCAATACAGTTGGTCTTTACCAGCAGTTTGATGTAATTGTCATAAGACTCTATGGAGTCAAAGGTCTCGGGGATGCCTGTGCGGGGAAACTTGTCAAACACTTTGGTGCGGAATGACTTGTACCCGGTATGGCGGCCTTCCCAGAAAGGGGAATTGGTGCTGAGGGCATAAATATGCGGTAAAAAGTAGCGGGTGGAATTGGCAATATGGTTGGCCATTTCCCGGCTTTCCATACCTACATGCACATGGAGGCCGAAGATGAGGTTGCTGCGTGCGGCTTCCTGCAATTCATTGACGATCTCGTTGTACCGCACATGGTCGGTAATCAGCTGGCTTTCCCAGTGACTAAAAGGATGGGTGCCGGCGGCGCCCATGCTGTAGCCCAGTTCATGCGCAATGCCGGCAATGGTTTTGCGCAGGGTGCCTACATCATGAAAGGCCTCATCTACATTCTGGCAGATATCGGTACCCACTTCCACTACGGCCTGGTGCATTTCTGCCTTTACCTTGTCTTTGATCACTTTCTGACCTTCGGTAACGATCTTCTGCTCATGACTTTTCAGCTCACGGGTACTAGGGTCCAATACCATGTATTCTTCCTCTATCCCCAGGGTAAATTGTTTATAGTTCGTATTTGACATTAATAATTTGAGGATTTGAAAATCTGATAATTTGAGAATGCTAATGGCAAGCTGTGCTCAAATTTCAAACCATTTATTTTTAGATCGAAATACCAGGTCTTTGTCGTTATGGGATACGCTGCTTATGAACTCCCTATTCCTGCCTCTTTACTCCGCTTACACAAGCGGTATTTTTGCAGCACTGTGTTTGATGTATTCTCCCCAGGTCAGGTTGTCCTTTTTCGGTTCATGCGCCAGCGCCCGTTCGATGGCGTAATTGGCGGCTGTTTCCACTACCCAGTTAAAATTGTCTTCTCCTACGCTGGGAAGATCGGCATCCGGGGCAGGATTACAGAAATCGATAGCATAAGGTATGCCATCACGTATGGCCAACTCTACGGTATTGAAATCATAGCCGAGATATTGGTTAATACGCAGCACGATCTCTTCCATTTGTTGCAGCCGTTCGGGGCTGGGATGAAAATCATGGGTATAGCGAAGGTGATGGGGATTGCGTGGTTCATAACCCATGATGCGCACATGCTTGCCGCCGATACAATAGCAACGATAGTATTCATCAAAGATGATCTCTTCCTGCAACAGCATCACCAACTGGCCGGTTTCACCATGCTTGCGGTAGAAATCTTCCATATCGTGCAGCTTGTATACATTTTTCCATCCGCCACCGGCAAAAGGTTTCATATAAGCCGGAAACCCAACATAGTTGAAAATACCTTCCCAGTCCAGGGGATAGGTAAGGTTGCTGAACGATTGGTCGGAAGTATCGGTGGGTAGTTCGTAAGACGGTAAAATTACCGTTTTGGGAACGGGCACACCTATCTTGACGGCCAGGCAGTTGTTGAAGAATTTTTCGTCCGCACTCCACCAAAAGGGGTTATTAATGACGGCTGTGCCGCAAATAGCTGCATTTTTGAGGAAAGCGCGATAAAAGGGAACGTCTTGTGAAATGCGGTCTACGATCACAGCATATTCATCCGCGGCGCCCTGCACCACCTTGTCGATCCGGACAGGCTCGGCTACCACACCATTCACCCCCTTACTGTTGATCCTTTCTACAAATGCCATCGGGAATGACCTTTCCTTCCCAAAGAGAATCCCTATTTTTTTCATGCGCGCTCAGTTTTTATGTTGAATGATGTGTGCGGAGAGTAGTAGCCAAATTTATCAGAATGAAAGGGAAATACCAAATGTGAGTTATGTGTACCTGATGGTGAGCGGTTAACCCCCATGGTCCCGAAATCATCACCTGAATCCGAAATTCCCTACTTTTGCCGGAATATGCACACTGAGATCAGCACCGGCATCATCGTTGAGACCGTAGCATTGCCATCTGAATTCCTGGGACGAAGTGTAACAGTGAATTTTTACTTGCCAACCAATATTTCCCGGCCTGAAGAAATTAGTCTTCTGCTGGTGAATGATGGTCAGGACCTGGAAGCGATGGGATTTGATAAGATGATCAGCTACTTGTCGGAAACCAACCAGATTACGCCCCTTTTGGTAGCAGGTATCCATTGCGGAGACGACCGCCTCAATGAATACGGCATGCTGATGGGCCCGGACTTTAAAGATCGTGGCACCAAGGGAGCAGCCTACCAGCGTTTTCTATTTGAAGAATTATTACCCTACCTCTATAGTCATTATAAGATCACTTCCTTTAAAGAGAAAGCTTTTGCCGGATTTTCACTGGGCGGCCTTAGCGCCATGGACATTGTATGGACGAACCCGGAGGTATTTTCAAAAGTGGGTGTGTTCTCAGGTTCTTTGTGGTGGCGCTCAAAAGACAAGGACGCCAAGGATTACAATGGTGACAAACACCGTATGATGCACCGTCAGGTAAGGGAAGGGACTTACCATCCCGGACAAAAATTCTTCTTTCAATGTGGCCTGTTGGATGAAACGGAAGACCGCAACAAAAATGGCGTAATAGATTCGATTGACGATACGATCGACCTGATGCGTGTATTATTGCAGAAGGGATATAAAGAAGGAAAGGATATGTATTACCTGCAATTACCCAAAGGGAAGCACGATGTACCTACCTGGGCCAAAGCTTTACCGGTATTCCTGAAATGGGGATGGCGTGGAAAGGGGGAGGAGTTATAGTATCATGCCACAAGTTTACGGGGCGGCTTTAATTGGGCCGCCTCTATTTTTCTCCAGCGTTCTTCTTCTTCCTTCCATCGGCCATGAAGGCGCTGTTCTTCTATCCAGGCCCGGTGTTCTTCGCGGGCTATGCGTTTGCGTTCCTTTTCCAATAGTTCAGCGGTATTGTCGTAGCTGCTATGCCAGTGGTTGCGACCAATGAGTTTGCGGTAGCGACGGCATTTCCCATCTCTATCCGCCGGTCTATTGAAGAGGTGTGGGTGGTGGTTCCTTGTGTAAAAAGTAAAGGGCCGGCTTCATCGAAGCCGGCCCTTTACTTTTATATAATCTGCAGATTAATTAAAGATATAACGCAGACCTAACTGTATACCCCATGTGCTGCCAGTGGTATAACCGGGCTGGTAGCCGCTTTTGGGTGAGTTAGCCGGGTCATAAACGTACACCGGGTTGTCTTTGGTCCAAACAGCTGCGGCTGTATTGTTTGAAGCGCTGGCTTTCGTAAGCAGACCCATATCCTGGAAGGTACCCAAGGTATATTGGTAGCGGTAACCCCAATCGTTGTTGATCAGGTTGAGTGCATTGATGATATCAACACTGAATTGGAGTGTATGCTTTCTGCCACCTGCCTGGAAATTGAAGTCCTGCAATACACGTATATCAAGACTATGGACCCAGGGAAGTACGGCACCATATTTCTCAATGTACTGGCCTTTGTGCTTGCGCAGGTATTTGTCGCTTTCGATAAAGGCAAAGAAGGCATTACTTTGTTCGGTGGCGGTAGCAGTTGTAGCTGCGCCATTAACGGTGATCTTGTATCCTTCCGCGAACTTGATCTCTGATCCATCCTTCGGTATGTAGAGCATATCGTTGGACTGACCATCATTATTGATATCTGTACCATAACGGTAAGTATATCTTTCCTGGGGCTGAGCGCTGTAGAACAGACCAATGGTAGTAGCAGTGCGGCCACCCCAATAATTGAAGCGCTTGGATGCATTCGCAACTATACGGTGAGGGATGGCATAATTCGAAGGACCCTGGTCTGGCTTATTCGGGTTGAAAAGAATGTTGTTCGTATTGAAACCGCTGGCGCTTTGATCGGAGCTACCGATAGCCACTTCCTCAGCTAAGGTCCAGGTGTATGCTAAGCCTGCTTCCCAATTGTTGGAAAAGGTCTTTTGTACCTGTGCTGTGAGGGCGAAACTATATCCTTTGTCGGTATTATCCAGCACTATCATTTGGCCAATATTGGCGTTCAGATTGGTGTTGTAATAAGGCCGTTTGTCAACACCACCCAAGGTGCCGTTTTGAGCACCCAGGTTAGCGTTCCTGAAATAAGCATTATTTACCTGCTTGGTATAGATCGCTTCCAAAGTCACGACGTAATTGCCTGCAAAACGCTTGTCTACAGCCAGGTTACTTCTCCATACCTGTGGCATTTTGAAGTCTTTGTCTACTGCAGTATAAGAAGGGCTACCACTGGGGATAGTTGTCCCTACGGGCGGAATATCAGCCTGGGCAGGTATATAAGTATTCCTGTCGGTGTTATAACGAATGTCAGCAAGTTTTACAGTAGTTGTGGAACTGGCATTAAACTGTGCACGGATCACACCATTATCACCTACCTGGTTAACCAGCCAGATGAATGGAATACGACCAGTGAACAAGCCGGTACCACCACGCACGATGATGGATTTGTCGCCTTCCGGATCATACGTGAAACCTACACGGGGAGAGAACAAAGGTTTCTGGTCAGGCCATTTGCTTACGTCAAAATGCTCATCATTACCATCCGGGTCTTTAAAGGTAACCGCTTCCAAAGCTGGATTCTTTGGGGGATCGTAAGGATAGAAAGGCAGGTCAACACGCAGACCATAGGTCAGCTTAAATTTATCGGAAGGAGCCCATACATCCTGTGCATAGATACCAACTTGTACAAACTTAGCTTCAGGTATTTTAATACCGAGGCGATTGTTAGGGTCATAAGCCACAGAGAAGTGCGTTGGTGCTTTATTGTCCAGGAAGTCCTGCAATGAAGCATAACGGTAGTAGGCCGGACCTGCACCACCGGTAAAGGAGTTACCAAATTGCAGGTTCTCATAGCTTACACCAGCTGTTACGGTATGCTGGCCCAGGTTGATGGTCACATTGTCGGCGATATTCAGCGCTTTATCGCTGATGCTATTCTGGTAAGAGAAAAGGTCTGTACCAAAGGAAGTGTATACATTATTGGCATCGCGCATAATGTCTACAAAAGGCACATTGGATGCCGGGTCACGCTTCAACTGGTTATCAGTATAAGAAGCGATCAACTGGTTGGTAATTTTAGAACTGAAGTTTGAGTTGAGTTCCAATACTCCGGACTTCACTTCTGTATTGTTCTTGAAGTTGGCTCCGGCATATGCCAGACCACCGGTACCGCGGCCACCGCGGCGGCTATTGCTGATACGGGGGATCGGGGAAGCTGTACTGGAGGCATTGATCTGGTCGTCATCATCCGTCGTGGACTGGGTGTAACGCAGTGTCAAACGATGTTTGGAAGTAATATTCCAGTCTATACGGCCCAGGAACTTATGGTTTTCTGTTTCAAAGTCATAACCCTGGTAGCCACCTGGGTCATATTTGTAATTGGTAATGAGGTATTGTCTTAAATTATCCAGGTCACTGGCCAAAACGCCGGTTACATTGGGACCGGCATCTGCAGCATCTTTTTTCGCTAAGAATGTCTGACCAGGTTGTGTTCTTTTCTCCTGCTCATAATTTACAAAGAAGAACAGTTTATCCTTGATGATCGGGCCGCCAATGCTGGCACCATAGATCTTGGTCGATCTGTCGGGATTGGCAAATTCTGTTCCTTTTACTTTTTTGCCGTTAAAGCTCTGGTCTCTGTAAAAGCCATAGACTGTTCCATACCAGTTATTGGTACCGCGGCGGGTAACTGCGTTGATGCCGCCACCGATGAAGCCGGACTGGCGTACATCATAAGGAGCAATATTTACCTGGATCTGGTCTACGGCATCAACGGAGATGGCAGAAGAGGCGCCACCGGGCACCATACCATCACCACTACGGCCAAAGTTGTTGTTGAACAAAGAACCGTCGATGGTAATATTATTATAACGGTTATTCATACCGGCAAAGCTGTTGCCGTTGCTTTGTGGTGTGAGGCGGGTCAGGTTGGTAAGGTTGCGGGCAACGTTGGGCAGGTTCTGTACCAGCCTGTTGCTGATATTGGTAGAAGCGCCGGTCTTCAGTGTGGTGCTTCTGCGGCCTGCACTGATGGTTACTGCCTGCAATTCTACCCCGGCACCAGCCAGTGTAGCCTGCAACTCAAACTTTTCACCCAAAGGAATATTAATATCTCCTCTGGTAAAATCACCATATCCTACATAAGAAACTTTTACGGAGTAAGGGCCACCGGGAGGAATATTGGCTACATCAAAGCGGCCACCGGTTCTTGTTACAACGGTAAATACGGATCCTGTAGGTTCGTGTTTAAGCGTAACGGTAGCACCCACCAACGCATCTCCCTTATCGGTTTTGATAACGCCGGTCATACTACTGGTGGTGACCTGCGCCACCACGTTCATACTGCTGACAACAGCCAGCAAAAAACAGAAAATGATCTGTGTGGATCTTCTCATATATGCATGTTTAATTTCAGGGCGCAAAGAAACAATGATCAAATTCGCTTACAGATCCTCGTCACGTTATGAAATGATTAATTTCCGGCTGCAATACAGCAGCAGCCATTGTTTCTGGGTAAAATGGAACCTTTTTGCCTATCATTGACAAACTAGCATCGGTGGAGAGTTTCAAGGGGATCCAGGTTACTTTTTCGGTTGATGCGGCAAATGTAACAGAAATAAAAAGGAAATGTTAAAATTGGATACACAGGTTATTCACAGCAAATCCGTAACCGCCTCAATACCCAAAGACCCTAAAACTTCTGTTGCATCGGCATTTTTGTAAACTTCTTATACAGGGCAAACACAGGAGGGAAAGTGCTGCATCTTCACACAGCGATAATATGGGTGAGCGCTTAAAGGGGGGCCGCAGCAACCTTTTACTTATTTCCGGCGTTATACTAACTGGTTGCTGCGCTTTCGGTTAGCAACTTTTGGTTGCCGGATATAAGCTGTCTTTTACCGGTTGCAGGAAGTATGTGACCGGATAACCGGTCTGCCTGTTGTAAATAGCTGGTTAAAAAGGTAAGAGTTTACTATTAATCAATTACTTATGATGCGATTGGGACAAACCGGCAGCTTGCAACTTGTACCTTAATTAGTAACTTTGCGTCAAATTTAGCTCCATGCTCGATACAATAGAAAGTGCGATAGAGGATATCAAAAACGGGAAGATGGTCATTGTGGTAGATGATGAGGACCGTGAAAATGAAGGTGATTTTATTGCGGCCGCCCGTAATGTAACGCCCGAGGTGATCAACTTCATGAGTAAACACGGCCGCGGCCTTATCTGTGCACCTTTGCCGGAAAGCCGTTGTGACGAATTACAGCTCGGACTGATGGTCAACAACAATACGGCCTTGCATGAAACAGCCTTTACCGTTTCTGTTGACCTGTTGGGGCATGGCTGCACTACCGGTATCTCCGCCCATGACCGTGCCAAAACAATACAGGCATTGATCGATCCGGCTACCAAACCGGAAGACCTGGGCCGTCCGGGACATATCTTCCCTTTGCGTGCCAAATCGGGGGGCGTATTACGCCGGGCCGGCCATACAGAAGCTACGATAGACCTGGCTCAACTGGCTGGTTTTGAACCTGCCGGTGTACTGGTAGAGATCATGAATGAAGATGGGTCGATGGCAAGGCTGCCGGAACTGGAAGAAATTGCCAAAAAGTTTGATCTTAAGCTCATCTCCATAAAGGATCTTATTGAATACCGCCTAAAGCGGGATAGTCTCATCGAAGAAATTGTGCGGGTAGATATGCCTACGCAGTTTGGCCATTTCAAGCTCGTTGCTTTCCGGGAAAAGAGCACTGGTATGGAGCACCTGGCGCTGATAAAAGGGGAGTGGAAGCCGGATGAGCCTGTGCTGGTAAGGGTGCATTCTTCCTGCTTTACGGGTGATATCCTGGGCTCGATGCGTTGTGATTGTGGCGATCAGCTTCATGCGGCTATGGAGATGGTGGAAAAAGAAGGCAAGGGTATTATTGTATACATGAACCAGGAGGGCAGGGGTATTGGCCTCGTCAACAAGCTGAAAGCCTACAAGCTCCAGGAAAATGGATACGATACGGTAGAAGCCAATCTTCATTTGGGATTCCCGATGGATAAGCGTGATTATGGTATTGGTGCACAAATACTCCGGGCCTTGAATGTGACGAAGTTGCGCCTGATGAGCAACAATCCCAAGAAAAGGGCTGGTCTGCTGGGTTATGGATTGGAAATCGTAGAGGCAGTGCCTATTGAAATATGCCCCAACCCACACAATGAAAAATACCTCACTACTAAAAGAGATAAATTAGGGCACGAGATTCTGAGAGGATAAGTTTTTAGGTGTCAGCTTTTAGGTATTAGCTGTTAGTAGATCCATTGGGCTATTAGCTAAAGGCTAATTCCTAACAGCTAAAAGCTAATGCCTTAATTCTTCCCAATAGTATTTTGTTTGCTGCTATCCTTTGCAGAGGAAGCGTTCGTAGAGTCTTTGACCCTTCTTTCTTCGGCTTTCTCTTTTCTTTGCCTTTCGTTGCGGAAGATATCACTCAGGCGGTCAAAGTCGTGGCGGTAGCTGATACTGGCGCCTGAACGGTTTTGTCTGGCGCCTACACCACTCATATAGTTGTAGGAATCGCGGTAGAAGAAGGTTAATACTACTTTACCATCAGCCCTTACTTTCCATTCGGCGGTAATATCGGGCAGGAATTGCAGGTTCTGTGTAGCCTGTACCTGTTGGGAACTCAGGCCAAAGTCGAGGGCACTGCCAAAGGTGAAGGTCAACCGTTCATCGAGGAAACTTTTACCAATGTTGAAGTTCACATTGGTACGGTCGATGTTGAGCTTGTTGTTGGCATTGTCAATAATATTGGACCCGCTGTACATCTGGGCATTGAAGTTGACCTTGATGCTTTTATCGTTGAATATCTTCTGGAAGATATTGGAGAACTGCTTGCTTAATGTATTGGACAATATACCGGAGATACTATTGAGCACCACGCCTTCAAAAGCGAGGTTGGCCAGATTGCCCTGGCTATTAGAGGTAGATAAGGGGCCGAAGCTATTGAACACAATGAGGAAAGCTACCTGCTTGTTCAATTCATTTTCATCATTCTGGATACGCTGCAGGATGGCCAGGGCATCGGCATCATTCTTCAACTGACTTCCCTGCGGTAGTTCTATCTGGAAGTTGATGTCGGGCTTCATGAGCTTGTTCTTGAGTGTAGCGACAACAATTACTTCACCCCGGTATTTACGCACATTGTTGTTGATACCACCGTTGGTATTGGAGCCCGATTGCAGGGAAAAGGCATCCAGCCCCAGGTCGCTGAAGCGCACGTTTTCAGCTTTGTACTCTGCATCTATTTTGATGGTTGCTGCATAAGGATCGCCCTGCCATTGAATGTAGTTGCCTACATTGGGACGCAGGGTAAATGGCTTGCGCAATACTGATTGGAAGTTGAAATTGTAATTTCCCCTGTCTATATCGTACCGGCCGATAATGGAGAATTCGCCATCTGTGCGGGCGGTCATTTTAAGGTTACCATGACCTACAGCCTGGATCACATCGCCTGTAAGTTCGTCCAATATTACATACATGTTGATGTAGTTATTGGCGGTTACATCCAATGTGACGGTCAGGTTGCTTTCTTTAAAGGCATCTACCTCCTTCATTTCCCGGCCATATACTTTCCACACAATGTAATCTGTTTCGCCACTTTGTTTGGAACCACCCGAGCCGGAGCGGATATACAGTTTGGAACTGTCTGCAGGTTCGCCCCTGATATCCATTTTCATATCCTCCAGCCTGTCTTTCAGGGTCATGTTTACCTTGGCGAACACGGTACCGAAAAAAGGATCTTTTCCTGTGCCGTCGGTAGCCAGCACCAGCATCTTGTTACTGTTGATCGCGAAATCAAAATCGAGGTCATCGAAGCCATGGTGTTTTAATATGCCACGGCTGACGGTACCTGTATTGCCAAATTCGTCTCTGATGGTGAAGGTGCCAAAATTGATCTGGTCTTCTTTGAAATCAAAAGTGGCAGCCGGTATCTTGTATACTACGTTCGTATAATTTACCCGCAAGGCGGCGTCACGCAATTGCACTTTGCCCAGGTATTTCAGGTTGTTGGTAGGACCGGTGATCCTCAGTTGGCCGGTAGCCAGACCGGAAATATTCCTGAATACGCCGGACAGGTATTTTTCGAGCACATTGATCTTGGTGTCCTGGAAATTACCGGTAATGTCCAACGGTGTTTTATTGTCGGCGCTATCCAGCAGATTATAGACGCCCTTCACGTCAAATACATAATCCTTGTTGTTGGATACGGCTGCAAAGTTCACTGCACCACTCCGCTGGTTGTAGTTGGCATTCAATTGTATCTTGCCCAGTGAGTCGTTGTCCAGTCTGAACTGGTCGGCTTCTCCGTTCATATCCACCTGTATTTTGCCAAATGGATTCATCACATCCACGGTGGCATTCAACAATCCTTCCAACCGGACGGATTTGGTGATATAAGGAGCAAAATCTCCTATATTAACCTTCTTCAGGTCTACTTTAATATCGTTGGTATTGCCAATATCAGAAGGTTGTGTGGTGACGAGTATTTCCTGGTCGCCGCTGTATATTTTTACACCATCGGCTGTTACCAGCTCTTCACTCAAAACCAGTTCTCCGTTCTTATCGATCACCCAGTTTTTGCCATTCACATCAAAGTGTGATTCATTGAATACGATGCGCACGCCTTTGGGCATGGTTTGTACCCGGGCTACTACATTGGCGGAGTTCAGTGTTTGGCTGGCGCTTGTCTTGAGTGTGATATCAGAAATGTCGTTGGCGGAGTGTATGTTGATGGTAGAGCCGGGGAAATGCAGACTGTCGTTGATGTATACATCTGCAATGGAGTTCTCCAGGGAGAGGCTGTCCAGGTTGCCGGTACCTTTCAATGCTACATTGTAGAAGGCAATGTTTTTATAACTGAACTGGGGCACTTCTACGTTCAGGTCAAGCATGTTTTCTTTGGTGTTGATACGGCCTGTGACGGTGCTGTAGTTAAATCCGTTGAGGTTCTTATCAACAAAGTCGAGGTATTCATCCACTTTCTTGGTGGTGATGACAAAGCTGAAGTTCTCATCATGCTGCATCACGCGTCCTTCGCCGATATAGCTGGGATAGTATTTGTGCAGGAAGGTGCGGAAAGAGGAGGGGAGGTCGCGAATAGAAAACTGACCTACCAGCGCCGCATCAAACTCATTGCTTAGTACGGTGATGACCTTGTTGGTACCCAGTGTTTTGGATTCAATATTCAGTGAATCAAAAGAGATGCGTTTCCCTTTTTTGAATACAGATGCTTCATAGACGCGGGCTGTACCCAGGAAGTTGTCGATATTATCACCACTGAAGTTGAACCGGAACTTACCTGTTACTTCTACGCTATCCTGCAACAATTTGATGTTCTTAAGGTCGGCCTTCACGATGTTGGCGTCAAAGTTAAACTGGGGTATATCTTTGCTAAGGTCAACCAGACCATTTAACTGGAATTGCAGGTTGGGATCATCTGATGTCAGTTCACCATTGAACAGGCGCTTTGCTACCGTGCCTTTCACGGTAATGTTCTGATAAGTGTAGCCTCTTACTTCCAGTGATTTAATGGTGCCATCCAGTTTTGCATTCAGGCTATTGGCTTTCATGCCTAACCCATACACGCCGCCATTGAAACTGATCTTGCCTATCTGTGCCACATCAACAAACTGGCCCAGGTTAAAACTGTCTGTTCTTATCTTACCTGAATAGGTGGGAGCTCCTTTGGCTGGGAACTTCATATTCAGGTCACTCACAATTGTACCCAGGTTGGTACGTATCGTGCCATAAGTAACAAAGTCGTTGATAAAGCCGGTAAAGTTGCCCCTGAACTGCAGGTATTCCAGTTTGTCTATCCTTGGTTGCTGGATATTCTTTAATTGGGGGATAATGGTGATGGCATCGGGCCAGGTGGTCCTGAAGTCATTGGCTACAAAGTCAATAAAGGTATTATTGATATCAGGCAAACCTTTGATGCTGATGTTGCCATTGAGGTAAGTATTTTTTCCGGCTTCTACGATCAGTTTGCGGGCGTTGAGGTTGTCTACGGGGCCTTTTATCTTACCGCTGATGCGGATCTTCTTTTTCCAGTTTTGCATTTCAGGCGCAAAGAAGGCAATGTCATCGCTGTCCAGGTCGGCATCCGTAAAATCGGCTTCCATGCGGACCATGGAGATAAAATCGCCCATGTCATCAAAGGTTGCATAGTGCATGGCGAAGTAGTCGTGCAGGTGGCTCCGGTTTGTTTGCAGGTCAAGTTGATGGAATTCCATTGCTTCCGGGTGCATCCGTACCCGGGCATTCAGTTTTTTTACGATCAATCCGCTGCGCTCCTTTGTGTTGAGCTGCATGTTGAGTGTAATAGAATCCTGCCTGAAAGCTACCTGCCTGAAAACGCCATTGATATCGCTGAAGTTAATATGGTTGGCATCAAAATAAGATACGAGTGGATCATCACTTTGCCGGTCGCTCTTGAATGTTCCTTTTTTCAGGATCACTTCATTGATGCCTATATCCCATTTGCCGGGATTCCAGCGAAGGTGGGCGGTATCATTCACAATGACCTCTTCTACATATTTGGGACGTAAGGAGTCGGGCCTGTTGCCGGTATAGTTGTAAATGGAAAATACAGGTGCGTCAAGGTTCAGGGTATTGATCCGTACCAGGCGTTCCTGCAGGTCGAGTTTCTCGGCCTCTACAGCCAGGGTGGCAAACTGCAGCTGCATGTCTTCCCCCCGCCAGCCATCTCTTTGCAGGAGGGATACATTGTCAAACTCTACCTTTTTCAGGTCGAGGTTAATGTTGCCTTTTTTAGCGGTCGTGTCTTTCGGCCCACTAAAGTAATCGGCCAGGAAACGATAGTTCCAGATGGAATCTTTGCGTTGCAAGTGGATCACGGCATCCTGGAGGCCAATGTATTTCAGTACGATCCGGTCTTTAAAGAAGAACCAGTCGGTAATATTCACTTTTACGGCCCCAGCATACAAGAGGGTATCCTGCTGCTGGTCTTTCACCAGGGTGCCTTCCAGCACCATTTTATTGAATAAGGCAAAATCTACATGTTTGATCTGTACAGTAGTATGGAGGTCTTTAGAGAGGCGCTTGGTGACCTGGCGTACGAGCCAGTTTTGTACGGGGGTAGTCTGGACGGCCATCCATGCCAGTAGGATCAGGGCGATCAGTACCAGCAGCACGGTCCGGGATATTTTCCAAAATTTTCTCAGGAACTACGTTATTCGGGTGTAAAATTAGGTATTCCCGGTTGTTGAGCAAATTCAGTACCAATGAATTGAAATGATTTGATAAATATCGGGTTTAGGAGGGAGTTAACAGGGAAATGAAAGGTTTCGGTACAATCCGCCCCGATCCTCTACTTCCGCGATAGGTTTGCGGGGTCTTTAATTCCCTCGCTGGCATTGTATTCGGCTGATTTACCGGGCTCTATAGAAAGACTTTTCCATGACTGGTCTTTGATCATTCGCCCGATATATACAATTTGTCCCACATGATAAGGATAGTGGGCCAGCTGGCGGTTGATGGCATCTATTACGATCAATGGCTCCTGGCGGATGGTGATGGTTTTCAGGAGATCGTCTTCGGTTAATGATTCGAGGGCGCCGAGAAAACAGGCCCATCCTTTTTCCCACAGATCTAACAACTGAGCTTTGGAGTATTGGATCACTCCAAATTCTTCATCCCGCTTGCGCCAGGCTTTTTCTCCATCTTCTGTGAGGAAATTGGTCCAGCGACTCAGCATGTTTCCATGCAGGTGCTGGATGATCATAGCAATGCTGTTGGAAGCCGCATTGGGCTGGTACAGAAAATCTTTTTCTTCCAGTTGTTCAAAGGTCCGTTCACCCAATAATTTATAATAACGAAGGCGCTTAATGGTACTTACTATGTACTCTTTTCCCAATGAGTTGGTCATCGTAACAGGCTTTCCGTAAAGTTAAGAAAAAAGGCTACGAGCTGTGAGCTGCGAGCTACGAGCCTCGTGCTTCGATTGGCTTTACTGTATTTGGCTCGCCGCTCGTTGCTCATAGCTCGCCGCTGTTTTAGTATCCAGCTGCGTGATCATCCCCGCGCTTATCACCTATTGCTTCAAAACTGCCATCGGGTAATACACGGATCACTTCTGTACGACCGATAGCGCCCCGTATGGTGATCTTGTAGCCCATTTGCTGTAATTTCTCTCTTACGGCCTGTGGGAAGTCTCTCTCTACTGCAATCTCATCCGGTAACCATTGGTGGTGGAATTTGGGCTTGTTCACGGCATCATCGGCATTCATATCAAATTCAAGGATATTGACTAGTGTCTGGAATACAGAAGTAGTGATAGTGGTTCCACCGGGGGTGCCCACTACGAGGTAGGGTTTGCCACTTTTTAATACGATGGTGGGTGTCATAGAGCTTAGCATACGTTTGCCGGGCACAATGGCATTGGCGTCGCCGCCTACGGCTCCATACATATTGGGTACGCCGGGTTTTACACTGAAATCGTCCATCTCATTGTTGAGCAGGAAACCAGCGCCACCTACTACGGTTTTGCTGCCATACCCGCCATTGAGGGTGGTGGTGACGGCTACGGCATTGCCCTTGCTGTCGTATACACTTAAATGGGTAGTTTCTTCACTTTCGGGAACGATACCTGCCTGCACAGCAGCACTGCTGCCTGCTTTGGTTGGGTCATAATCTTTCATCCTTTGTTTGGCATAAGCATCGCTGGTGAGTGTTTTGATAGGCACTTTGAAGAAATCTACATCGCCCAGGAATTTAGCCCGGTCGGCATAAGCCCTGCGCTCTACTTCTGTCATGAGTTGTACAGATTGAACGGTCTGGAAACCATAAGTTTTGATGGGCTTGTCTTCGATCATCTTCATCATCTGCGGCAGTAATATGCCGCCACTGCTGGGCAATGGCATGGTGACTACGGTGTATCCCTTATAATCAAAAACAGAAGGTTGTCTATCTCTGGCGGCGTAGTTCTTCAGGTCATCATAACTGATGATACCCTTACCACGTTTCATTTCTTCTACGATGAGCCGGGCGGTCTCTCCTTCATAAAATCCGGCCTGTCCGTTATCGCGTATGCGCTTCAGGGTATTGGCCAGGTCTTTTTGTATGAGGGTATCTCCGGCTTTCCAGGGACTGGCTTTTACAAAGGCGGGTGTTACGGTATTGTATTTGACAAAGGCTGCGCGGGAGCGGTTAAGGTCACTGGCTTCGTCGGCTGTGATCACAAATCCTTTTTCGGCCAGGTCGATGGCCGGTTGTATGAGTTTTTTGAAGGGCAGCTTGCTGTATTTTGCGGCAGCAAATAAACCGGCTACTGTGCCTGGTACACCCGATGCCAGGTGGCCATTGACGCTAAGTGCTGTAATGGCATTGCCATTAGCATCGAGGTACATATCACGGGTGGCGCTGCCCGGCGCTTTTTCCCGGTAATCCAGCGTAACATCTTTGCCATCAGCCAGATGGGCCACCAGGAAACCACCACCGCCAATATTGCCGGCAGCAGGATATACTACTGCGAGTGCCAACTGGGTGGTAATAGCGGCATCGATGGCATTGCCTCCCATTTTTAAGATGGCGAGACCTGCTTCACTGGCGATGGGATGAGCGGAGACCACGGCTCCATGTGTGCCTGTTGCTTTTTTCTGTACAGTATATTGATAGGGGTTTACTTGTTTGGGACCTATTACGGCACGGTTGCCTGAGCAGGCATACAAGAATACTGCTACCAGTAATATATAAGTGTTCTTTTTTCTCATATAACGCTTTTCGATTGGGGGCTTAAAAATACCAAAGCTAATTCAATAAAATATTTTATCTTACAAGTATCAAAATGTCGAGCCGTGGGGCCGCATATAACCAAAACAAACCGGACTCCAGATTATGAGAAAATTTATCTACCCAATTCGTGGGGTGAGTGTTCTTACATTCTGTTTACTCACCTTCTTTACGACCTTCGCTCAAACTACCGGCACTATTCGTGGAATTGTAAAAGACGCCAGCGGTAACCCGTTAGCAGGCGCTTCTGTTGCTGTAGAAGGACAGAAGGGCGGTACCTTAACGGAAGCCAACGGCAGTTACACCCTGCGGGTTCCTGCAGGTTCCCATACCATTTTGATCAGCTTTGTAGGCCAGGAAACGCAACGCTACCAGGTAGTGGTAGCAGCAGGCAGTACGGTAGAGCAGGATGCAACTTTGAAAGTAATTGCCGATCTGGGCAGTGTAGTGGTCATCGGATCCCGTTCCCGGCAGCCCCGCAGTAAACTTTCTACGGCTGTACCGGTGGATGTGATCAGCACCCGGGAAATCAAACAATTTGCACAGGCCGACGTATCACAGCTGCTTACCTATGCAGCTCCTTCCTTCCAATCGGCCCGCCAAACAATTTCGGATGGTACAGACCATATCGATCCGGCAGGATTGCGTGGCCTGGGGCCCGATCAAACGCTGGTGCTCGTGAATGGAAAACGCAGGCATACCACGGCGCTGGTCAATATCAACGGTACAGTAGGACGTGGATCAGTAGGTACGGACCTCAACGCGATTCCAGCAGCAGCTATCGAACGTATTGAAGTATTGCGCGATGGTGCTGCCGCACAATATGGCTCTGATGCCATTGCGGGTGTGATCAACGTGGTGCTCAAGAAGAGCTATAAAGGTTTCAATATATCCGGCCTGGCAGGACAAAATGTTACCACCATGCCTTACGCAGGTGGCGTTGACATTACCGACGGGCTCAACAGGCAGATCGACTTCAGCGGAGGGTATGCCTGGAAAAATGGCGCTTATATTAATCTTAGTGGTCAATGGTTAAAACGTGATGGCAGCAACCGCAGCGGGCTCGATAATATCCCACTCATTTATTATGGTAATGCAGGATCATTACCGCCAGGCGCTGCTGTGCCGCCGGGTGTTCATCCTACGGATTATTACCGTTGGCTGATGGATAAAGACAATGCCTTTTCAGCCGAACGCAAATACGACCGCCGCAATATTGTGGCGGGTAACTCTTCGGCCAATAACCTCGGTGCTTTCCTGAATGCCGGATTTACCATCAATGATAAGGCCGAAGTTTATTTAACTGCAGGAGGATCTCACCGTACAGGTGCTGCCAGCGGCTTTAGCCGTAATCCTAATTCCTGGAGCCAGCAGCCGGTACTGGAAGATGGACAACGGCATTATTACGATGGCTTCCTGCCACTGATCCATACTACGATCGATGATAAATCGCTGATTACCGGGGTGAAATTCCCTATCGGCGAATGGGACTTCGATATCAGTAATACGGTAGGTCAGAATACGATCAGCTATGATATCAAGAACACGGGTAATGCTTCGCTGCCTGGCAGCAATAAGGTACAAACGGAGTTCTATGCAGGTAAGCTGGGCTTTCTGCAGAACACGGTAAACCTGGATATAAACAGACAATTATCTGTAGGAGCTGGTAACACGCTCAACATTTCCTTTGGTGCTGAATACCGCTATGAACAATACAAGATCAATCCGGGCGAATTAAACAGCTGGCAGGATACTTCTGTGAATGGAAGAAGGTTCCAGCCAGAGCCAGTTCCTTCCTATCCCGGTACTTCATTGGTATACACCCCACCGGGTGGTCCTGCAGTGCCGGGTGCACAGGTATTTCCTGGTTTCCGTCCTTCTGATTCCACCAAGGCGCATCGCAATATCTATGCTTTGTACCTGGATGGCGAATTACAGGGAAAAAGTTTTATACTGGGGGGAGCTGTTCGCTATGAGCGCTACAAAGAATTCGAGGCGGATTACGACAACCTCAGTGGTAAGATCACGGGTCGTTATGATATCAATAAAAGCTTTGCGGTACGTGGTTCAGTGAGCACGGGTTTCCGGGCACCTTCCCTGCACCAGCGTTATTTTCAAAATACTTCCACTCAGTTTGTAGGTGGATTGCCATCAACGGCCTTAACAGCTAATAACTACAACCCCATCGTACGGGATGCTTTTGGCATCAAGGAATTGAAGCCTGAAACTTCTCTCAGTTTTTCCGGAGGCGTGGTGGGTACCGTAGGTAATCACCTCACCTTTACGGTAGATGCCTACTTCATCAAGATCGATGACCGCATTGTATTGTCTACTCAATTTGCACGCAGCAACAACCTGGTAGACTCGATCATGAAGAAGAACAACGTGCCAGCTTCTGTGAACGCATTGCAATTCTGGACCAATGCGATTAATACTGAGACCAAGGGTATTGATGTAGTGGTAACGGAAAGATTCAAGATAGGTAAGGGTACTGCCAACTTATCTGTAGCGGCCAACTTCAATGAGAATACAGTAGTAGGTGGATTGAATACCAATTCGGTGGTGGATGATCCTAAAGTAAATCCCAGCTGGAACAATCCCAATGCCAATCCGGCCAATGACCTCAGTACCGGTTTGTTTGATCGTCAGCAAAAATCACGTATTGAAGTAGCACAACCTAAAAGCAAGATCAATATTACCTTTATTTACGACCTGCCCAAATGGAATTTCATGGCGCGTACGGTGCGTTTTGGAAAGGTGGAATATATTCACAATCTGGACCCTTACTCTGCCAACCCTGTTACAGGAGCTTACTTCAACGATGTAGGTTTTGGCACCGACCAAACTTTTGATGCCAAGTGGACTACGGACCTGGTGGTGACCTATAAAGTAACACGTGGTTTGAGTCTTACTGTAGGGGCCAATAACCTGTTTGATATCTATCCGGACAGGATATTCATTGATCCACGCAATGATCCTTCCGCTTATTATGCAACACCGGTTTCTACGGCCGCCAATAAAACGATCGGTGGGTACAATGCATCCAGGGATGCCTCCAACAGGGGCCGTTTCCTGTTTACCGCCAACCAGTTTGGTTTCAATGGCCGCTTCCTGTTTGCCAGGGTCAATATTGATGTGTTTGACCTGGCTAAGACCATTAAAAGCGCCATTCCAAAAAAGTAGTTAAGTACACTTCTATTATTACAGTCACATGAGAAATCTCAGGGCATCCCGCACACGGGGGTGCCTTTTTTGTTGTGAGTTGTCAGTTGTGAGTTGTGAGTGGTCTGCTACATTCGAAAATTCTTCCTTATTTTCATGGCTTATACGTACATATCATGAAGAAAGCCCTGGCCTTATGGCTCTTAGTCTCTGCTGCAATGATTGGATATACCCAGGTGAAATCGCCCGAACAGTTCCTGGGATATAAGATTGGCACCCGCTATACCCCGCATTACAATGTGGTCAATTATTTTAAAGAAATAGCCGCTACGGCTTCCAATATGGTGAAGCTGGAAGAATATGGCCGTACGAATGAAGGCCGCCCTTTATTGGTGGCGTACATAGCTTTGCCCGACAACCTTTCGCGCCTGGAACAGATCCGGCTTAACAACTTGCGCCTGGCAGGCATGGCCAACGACAAAGCCGCTCCTGATGAGAAAGGACCGGCCATTGTATGGTTAAGCTACAATGTGCATGGCAATGAAACTTCTTCTTCTGAAGCTGCCATGCTCACCTTATATGAACTGGTTAACCCTGGCAATGCCAAAACCAAAGAGTGGTTGAAGAATACGGTGATCATTATAGACCCCTGTATCAATCCCGATGGCCGCGACCGCTATGTAAACTGGTTCAACAGTGTGGTGGGGCTTACACCCAATCCACAGCCTTTTACACGGGAGCACAGTGAGCCCTGGCCCGGTGGTCGCTCCAATCACTATTATTTTGACCTCAACCGTGACTGGGCCTGGCAAACACAGGTAGAGTCGCAACAGCGGCTGGCTAAATACAGCCAGTGGTTACCACAAATACATGTTGATTACCATGAGCAGGGATACAATGAACCCTATTATTTTGCGCCAGCAGCTGAACCTTTTCATGAGGTGATTACTCCCTGGCAAAGGGAGTTTCAGGTGCAGATCGGTAAGAACAATGCGAAATATTTTGATGAGAATGGCTGGTTGTTCTTTACCAAAGAACGCTTTGATCTTTTCTATCCCAGCTATGGCGATACTTATCCCATTTACAGGGGAGCGATTGGTATGACCTATGAGCAGGGCGGACATAGCCGTGGCGGTGCAGCGGTGATCAATGAAGATGGCGACACACTTACGCTGTGGGATCGCCTGTATCACCATTTTACCACTGGCATGGCCACTATAGAAGTGAGCTCACAAAATGCGGGTAAACTGGTAGGGGAGTTTAAGAAGTATTATGACAAGGCCCGTACCACACCGCCCGGAGAATTCAAAGCCTATCTGATTAAAGCAGATGCAGGCGATAAACTGACGCGCTTAAAGAAATTGCTCAACAGGAATGGTATTGACTGGAGCTATGCCAATGCCGCCACTTATACGGGGCTTAACTATTTTACGGCCAAACCGGAAGCTTTTAAAGCTGTGCAGGGTGATATTGTGATCAATGCCAACCAACCCAATGCCAACCTGGTGGATGTACTGTTTGAAAGAACATCTAAATTAACTGACTCTGCCACGTACGATATTACGGCCTGGTCAATGCCTTTTGTATACGGTCTTACCACCTATGGTCTTAATGCGTATGTAACAGCTACTACCAAAGAACTTTCCATTGTTGCCCCCCCCCAGGGGAAGGCTTCGGTGGCCTATGCTGTGCGTTGGAATGGTGTTAGCAGTGCCCGTTTCCTGGCTGAGTTGTTGAAGAAAAAAGTGAAAGTGCGTTTTGCCGAAGAGCCTTTTACGTCAGGAGGTGAGCAGTTTGAGCGGGGCACCTTGCTCATTGCCCGTACCAGCAATGCAGCATTGGGTGAATCCCTGCATTCCCTTGTATTGGATGCCTCCACTTTGGCTAATGTGCATTGCTATGCGATCGGTTCAGCCTTTGTAGATAAAGGATTTGACCTGGGGTCAGACAAAGTGCACATGGTCCATATGCCTAAAGTAACCCTGCTGGCCGGTGAAGGGGTATCCTCTCTGGGCATGGGTGAAGTATGGCATTTCCTGGAGAAGGAAGTAGGTTATCCTGTCAACATCGTGCTGAGCGGCGACCTGAATGGAAATGTATTAAAGCAAACGGATGTATTGATACTGCCCGATGGTAATTATCGCTTATTTGGTGATAAGGCGATGAATGAGAACCTGAAGGAATGGGTAAGCAATGGCGGTAAGATCATAGCCATTGAAAATGCGGTGGCCCAGTTGTCAAGGGCTGAATGGGGTATCAAACAGAAGGAAGACAAGAAAGATGATAAGAAGGATGACAAGAAAGATGACTATAGCATGTTGAAGCGCTATGAGAACCGCGAGCGTGATTACCTGCCTGGCTTCAACCCCGGCTCTATTTTCAAGGTAGAGTTGGATAATTCGCACCCGCTTGCCTTTGGATACGACAATTTCTACTACACGCTCAAACAGGATGATAATATCTACGAATTCTTCAAAGATGGCAGCTGGAATGTAGGGATTATTAAAAAAGACAACCAGGTGGCTGGTTTTGTAGGCGCCCGCCTGAAAGAAAAGCTGAAGGATGGCGTCTTATTTGGGGTGCAGGATTATGGGAGGGGCTCTGTGGTGTACCTGGCTGATAATCCGCTGTTCAGGAACTTCTGGGAAAATGGCAAGCTCCTGTTCTGTAATGCAGTGTTTTTAGTGGGACAATAGCATTTTGAATCGTTAAAATTATACCAACGGGGCAGTATACTGCCCCGCTTTTGCTTACTTTGGCCAATCGTTGTAAAACCAAGCTGTTCCATGATGCGAATTTTTTACTCTAAACGAGCTCTCTTTTCTTTACTGCTCTTACTGAATACCTTCACGCTACTGGCGCAAACGCCGCCTGCTTATACTGCTGGTGATATTTACCTGCAGATCAAAAAGCTGAAAGTGTTGGGCTCTGTACTCTATATTGCCGCTCACCCCGATGATGAGAATACGCGCTTACTGGCTTATCTCTCGAAGGACCGTCTGTACCGCACGGGTTATATGTCATTGACGCGTGGGGATGGTGGACAGAACCTTATTGGAGATGAACAGGGAATCGATCTGGGGCTGATCCGTACGCAGGAGTTGTTGGCTGCCCGCCGTATTGATGGGGCAGAGCAATTCTTCTCCCGTGCCTTTGATTTTGGATTCAGCAAAAGCACGGAGGAAGCGCTGGCTACCTGGGGTAAAGAAAAGATATTGTCTGATGTGGTATGGGTGATCCGCAGGTTTCAGCCGGATGTGATCATTACGCGTTTCCCGGAGGATGCACGTGCGGGACATGGACATCATTCCGGTTCTGCCGTACTGGCGCATGAGGCCTTCCGCCTCGCAGCCGATCCTGCTGCTTTCCCCGAGCAATTAAAGCTGGGTGTAAAACCCTGGAAAGCAAAACGCATTATGTGGAACACTTTCAACTTCGGTGGCAACAATACCACAGCCAATGACCAACTAAAAATAGATGTAGGGGGTTACAATCCGGTATTGGGAAAAGGATATGGTGAGGTAGCAGCTGAAAGCAGAAGCCAGCACAAAAGCCAGGGTTTTGGGGTACCGGCCAGCAGGGGTGTAGCCTGGGAATATTTTACACCTGTAGAAGGCGCGGCTGCAAAGACTGATATTATGGATGATGTGAACATGAGCTGGTCGTCAATAGAAAAAGGCGCTTCTATAGATGCAAAGATCGATGAGATACTCAACAACTATTCACTGCTCCATCCCGAACGTTCTGTGCCGGCATTGGTGAGCCTGTATAAAGATATTCGTACCCTGCCGGAAGGTTACTGGCGTAACCAGAAGCTGCTGGAAGTGCAGCAACTGGTAGAGCGCTGCAGTGGTTTATGGATGGATGTTACCTCGGCTTCTGAGTTTGTGGTGCAGGGTGATACGATGCGTGTGCTGGCTGCCATCAACAACCGTTTGGGCGCCAATGCGCAACTGGTACGTTTCTCCCTGGATGCCTTTGATTCGACAATCAACAAACCCCTGGCTGCCAATACCAACATGGTAATCACCAGGCCCATCTATGTATTTACTACCAAGCCGGTCACTCAGCCTTATTGGCTGGAGCACAAAATGAGTGAAGGTTCTTTTACAGTGAATGAACAATCCTTTATAGGCCGCCCGGAAAGTATTCCTTCTTACCAGGCCAGTTTTGAAGTAGCGATAGAAGGGGTGCCTTTTACGTTTGTAAAACCTGTACAGTATAAGTTCACTGATCCTGTAAAGGGAGAATTGTACAGGCCATTGGTAGTGGCGCCTGCTGCTACGGTGAGCACAGATCCCGGTATCGTGATCTTCCACAAAGGAGAAAAAGCTACGCAGGATATCCTGCTGCGGGTAACTGCCAATAAAACATTTGATCACTATACAGCAAAGGTGTCCAAAAGACTAAAGAACGATAATTCGATCGTGACGGATACCAATTTTTCCATCATAAAGGGATTGAGCAAGCCTTACTATTTTACCATCAACAATGGCATGTTGAAAGGTTTGGAGCAGGACAATGTGCAGGCCTTTGTAGAACTGAAGAACGGCAAAGAAGAGCAACCTGCCTGGCTCAATATGACGAGCATCGAATACGACCATATTCCCCCGATCCATTATTTCTACCAGGATGCGGTGAAAGTGCTGAACATAGACCTGAAAACCGCTGGTAAGCGGATCGGGTATATTGAAGGGGCCGGCGATAAGGTGCCTGCTGCACTGGAGCAAATGGGCTATGAAGTAGTGATACTAAAAGAAAAAGACATTAACCCGGCCTTACTTAAACAATTTGATGCGGTGATGACTGGTGTGCGTGCATACAACGTACACGATTACATGTTTGCCAAGTATGATGTGTTGATGGACTATGTGAAAAGCGGTGGTAACCTCATTGTCCAGTACAATACCAATAACCTGATCAGTACGGTGAAAAGCCGCATCGGACCTTATCCTTTCAATGTTTCCCGCAACCGTATTACGGATGAGAAAGCCAAAGTAAGCTTTTTGCTACCAGAGCATCCGGTACTTAATTACCCCAATAAGATCACCGAAAAAGATTTTGATGGCTGGATACAGGAGCGGGGTATTTATTTCCCTGAGCAGCTTGATTCAGCGTATAAGTCACCCTTGTCGATGGCTGATCCCGGTGAACCGGCTTTGAACAATAGTCTCATCATTGCGGATTATGGCAAGGGTAAGTTTGTGTATACCGGCCTGGTGTTTTTCCGGGAGCTGCCTGCGGGTATTCCCGGCGCTTACCGGTTGCTGGCCAATATCATTGCATTGAACAAAAAGAAAGGATTTTAAATGAGTAGTAGTGCACCTTCGAGAGCAAAGGGACAGGTAGCCCTGGTAGTGGCTATTGTGGCGGGCCTTATTATTGGCAAGCTGATCAAGAAAGCTACTGTCGGAATAGCCATCGGAGCTATCCTGGGATTGATGGTATTGATGATTTTGTCCAGTAAAAAACGATAACGATTGCCAAACAATATGTCAGCTTCTTCTAACGAAAAAGTACCTGTATTCAGGAAGTGGAGCCACTGGTACTGGCTGGTCATTGGCTTCCTGGCATTGCTGATCCTATTGTTTTACTTGTTTACCAAACATTACGCATGAACTTTTCCCGGTTAGACTGGATCGTACTTGCGGTCACCTTGCTGTGCATTATACTCTATGGAGTATACAAAAGCCGTGCATCCAGGAACCTGGAAGGCTATTTCCTCAATAACCGGCAAACGCCCTGGTGGATCGTGATGCTCAGCATCATGGGTACCCAGGCCAGTGCGGTCACATTTTTGTCGGCGCCCGGTCAGGCTTATACCGATGGGATGCGTTTTGTACAATACTATTTCGGATTGCCCCTGGCGATGATAGTGGTATGTATCTTCTTTGTTCCCATATTCCGCAAGCTGAAAGTCTATACAGCGTATGAGTTCCTGGAGCAGCGCTTTGATCTGAAAACAAGGTTGCTCACTTCGCTGCTGTTCATGTTGTCGCGCAGTTTGTCAACCGGCATCAGCATCATTGCACCTGCTCTTGTGCTGCACAGTATGCTGGGCTGGGACCTGACCGTTACCAATATATTCATGGGCGGCCTGCTTCTGATCTATACCATCGGAGGTGGCGCTAAAGCGGTGGCTTATACCCAGCAGTTGCAGTTTGTGGTGATCTACGCGGCTATGTTTGCGGCTGCCTGGTGGGCCATCAAAATGTTGCCCGAAGGGGTTGGCATTAGTGAAGCCCTGCATATCAGCGGCAAATCGGGCAAGTTGAATGTGATCACCTCCGGCGTTACGGAAAATGGCTTTGACTGGAAGGATCGTTTCAATATCTGGAGTGGTGTGATCGGGGGATTGTTCCTTACCCTCAGTTATTTTGGTACGGATCAAAGTCAGGTAGGCCGCTATCTGACGGCCCGCAATGATGGAGAAAGCAAACTGGGACTGTTGCTGAATGGCCTGGTGAAAGTGCCTTTACAGTTTGGTATTCTGCTGATCGGTATTTTCATTTTTTCTTTTTACCAGTATCATAAAACGCCTGCTTATTTCAACCTGGCCGAAGAGCGGAATGCCAAGTCGGGCAAGTATGCCGGTGAATACGTAGCTGCAGAAACCCAATACCAGCAATTGCAGGAAGAGAAGCGCGGTACGCTTAGCGAATTGGCCGCCGCGATCAAGGTGAATGATGAAACGGCCATCAGTCAGTACCGTGAAGAGCTACAGCTACATGAAGTAGCTGCCAAACGGCAGCGTGATTCTGTGAAAGCGATCATCAAGAAGGCCAATCCCGGTAGCGACGGCAATGATACCAATTATATTTTCCTTCGTTTTGTGGGTGATACCTTACCCAATGGGCTGGTGGGACTTATTATTGCCATCATATTCCTGGCAGCCTGGGGCAGTATTGCACCGGCCTTGAACTCATTGGCTTCTTCCACCATGGTGGATTATCATAAGCGGCTTACCAAACGTCCCATCACGCCTTTGCAGGAATACAAATGGTCCAAACGGTATACTTTACTGTGGGGTGTCGTGTGCATTATCATGGCACAATTTGCTTATAATCTCGGCAATAGTTTGATCGAAGCGGTGAACATCCTGGGCTCCTTATTCTACGGACCGATCCTGGGTATCTTCCTGGTGGCATTCTGGCTGAAGCGGGTAGGAGGGCATGCTGTATTCATAGCTGCAGCTCTGGCTGAAGTGGTGGTGCTCACCGTATATTTTATGAAGATCGTTTCCTTCCTTTGGTTGAATGTGATTGGGGCTTTAGCTGTCATCCTGTTTAGTCTTGCACTGCAGCCTTTCTGTCCGGCAAAGAAAAAGCCTGTGGGCGAAGGGTAATAATATTCCCTTTAAAATATTTGCCATCTCTTAAGATCACGTCATCACATATTCACTCCACGGATAAGTCGTTATCGCCTGATTGTATTGTCGTCGGAATTGCTTTTCATTGAGGCGGTATAGCTGTAGGTTAAGCGGAATTTTCTTCTCCTTGATTGGCGAAACTGGCTGGCCTTTACGGTCTTTTAATCGTTGCGTCTTGCGATGGAATGGCGCTCTTAGTTGAATTAGTTTAGGCTCCTGTAGCTGGATCGCCTGCTGACCATAGTGCTTTGTCAGGTAAGCAATAATGTCCTCTTGCTTCCACTCATATTTCAGCCAGGTCATGGCTTCGCCGGTGAGTTTGCGGTAGAGGGCGTGTTGCTTCTTTTCAGCAGGCAGCTTTGCATATACGGCCGAAGCGATACGGGAGGCTTTGCCCAACAGGGAAGCATACATCATCGTCTTACGGAAAGCCGGGTCTTTCTTCACCCGCTTGCCGGTCAGTGAGCTACGGGTACGCATAAAATACCGGCCGTGCATCTGATAGATGCACACAGGACCAATCGTCCCTGTAAAAGCTGGTATGCAGTCGAACCGTGCCATGAGACATATTTACTTTAAATTAATAAATAGGACAGTGCCGGCCAACGGAAGAAGGGGCTAAAAAAGAAACCAGGTTTCAAATGTTGATGCCGGTCCAGGCTCTAGTTATCCTGGTGCTATCCTCCAGTTCTCCCGGATGGTAAAGGCGCACCTGAAAGCCTGGAATCTGGTACTCCGAGCCTGGCTGCAGGGATGTGCCATCCTTGTTCCATCCATGTAGGTTAAAGCGCATCCGGCACATGGCTCACACAAGGATCAGGCGGGTTTGGTGCATCTTTCACCTATCCACAATGGATTGTATATCATTTGTTTGTAACCTGTTGCGCATGTCGTAGGTATTTATTACTTTTCGTAGAGAATTGTACTATTGCCTGCATCCCCATTACCTGAACCATGATACCCCATACCGACCTTTTGCCTGGATTTGAACATATATTGGAAACCGATGAAAGGATTTTATGGGTTGAAAAGCCGCTGAAGGTGCCTTATCTGGCAGCCGGATTTAGGGAACTCTTTCTTTTTAGCTTTTTCTTTGGGATATTCTTACTCTACCTTAATGCATCCCAAAAGGACCCTAACCTTGGGGGGTATTTGATGGGGGCAGCTTTTATATTATTTTCTCCTTTTGAATTTATAAAGCGGCGATTGTATCTGAAGCATATCTGCTATGCTTATACCAACAAACGGATACTGATAAGGTACGGCATCAGGGGGAAAAAAATTAAAGTGATTGAATTCGAAAATGTTGTGGAGGTAACGGTAGACATCAATTCCATTGAACGATATTATGGTGTCGGCACGGTAAAATTCTTTACAGGGGAAATATCACATAGCGAAGCAGGTACCCCGGAAAAGATGTATGTTGACCTTGAAGCTGTTACCGACCCATATGTAATGTTCCATAACCTGAAAAATGTGATGTCTGATTTAAAATCACCACCTAATTTTTATTCATGGGACTTGATTCAGTAGAACTTATCATGAAAGTGGAAAAGACTTTCAACATTCAAATTCCTGATCAGGAAGCGGAAAAGATCTTAACTGTTGGCGATCTTCATCAGGTGGTTTGGCAACACCTGGAAGGGAAACACAGTATGGCCTGTAAATCGCAGGTACTGTTCTATAAGCTTAGGCAAGCTGTTATGGATTCCTTTGCGTTTTCACGACAGGATTTCAGGCCAGATGCTCCTATGAATGATATTTTCCCGCTTCAAAACCGGAGAGAGGTTTACACCCGTTTTGCCAAAGACAATAATGTTCAATTTCCAGACCTGGTACTTACAAAACCCTGGTCTGCTTTCCTCAACTATCTTGCTTTCATTACCATTCTGGGTGGACTTGGGTGCTCGCTACTATTAATTCTCTTTTTCGATTATAGTAAGTGGTCCTTGTTAATCCCTGCTGTAGGTATTGCATTGAGTTGGCTCACTTCAGAAATGCTTAATCCCATGCGGACAGTTATTCAACCAGCATCGGTCAGAAGTTTTACACAACAAGTGCTTGTTTTGAATTATGCAGCATTGGCCAAAGAGAACGGCACCAATAGAAATGAAGTAGAGACTGTAGTCAATTATATAGTTGTAGATATTGCCGGTGTGGAGCCGGATGAGGTAAGACCGGAAGCGAAATTTGGTGACGATTTGGGAATCGACTAACCTGGCCCCTCATATGAACCTGATCAAATACCTGCCTTTTGAAAGTTATATCTTAGAGACAAAACTAAGCACCACGGAAGTTCGTGCCAGGCTGGAAGCCAATATTGAATCCAGGCATGGTATCAGAACCAATAGACTTCTCAGTAATACAGGCAAGCCTTACGAAGGGAAAATGACCAATGATAGCTTTGAGATCAGCAGGGTAATCAATTACCGGAACTCCTTTTTACCGATTATCAAAGGAAATATAGATACTTACCTGGGCAAGACCCGCATTACCATAAAAATGAGAATAGCCATGTTCGTCATGGTGTTTATGCTTTTCTGGTTAGGCATTGTTGGTCTTGTATGCCTGGGTATCTTAATAATGGGTATCATTCAATTCAGGGAAGCGTTGCAACAGGGTTTTTCTCCAGTGATATTAATTCCTTTTGGGATGTTTCTTTTCGGCAGTCTGTTGGTTTCCTTTGGATTCAAAGCAGAAAGCAAAAAAGCCAAAACCTTCCTGAATGATCTGTTGCAGGGCCAGGAAGTGGAGATAGCCAGGTAGAATAAGTACCTTGCACTCATGAAGGGCATCACCATCATACCACCACCACCACAGCTGAGCAGCCATGTCAGGAACTTTTGGTTTGCCGGCCCTTCCGCACAGCAGCAAAGTTATAAGGTACTGGCGGATGGCACTCCGGGTCTCATCTTCCAACACAACCACGGACATTCGGGTATTAGTTATGATGGACACAGGCTGCCCCTTGCATTCGCCTATGGTCAGGCCACTGCACCAGGAACCAATTATATGGATGCGGGTACCTCTTGTTTTGGTATACATTTCCGGCCGCATGTTTGGAAAGACCTCTTCCTCGTGGATGCCAGCGAAGTCACGAATACCCTTATAGAACTGGACAATCTGCCTGGCTTTAGAATTACTGACCAGCTATTGAATACAGCTGATCCCTTACAAATAACAAAGTTACTGGGCGATTGCCTGTGGCGGAATCTTGCTCTTAACCCAAAGGAAGATGGCGTCATCGCACATAGTGTACAGGAAATAGCCACGCATATTACTGCCGTTCATGTCCAGGATCTGCCTGCCAGGTACAATCTGTCGTCGCGACAATACCAGCGCAGGTTTAAACAACGGATGGGTGTTTCTCCCGAAACCTATATCCGTATATTAAAATTTCAGCAATCGCTGCAAGCGATCAATCACCAGGCATTCAGCAAGCTATCCGATATAGGTTATGAGCTTGGCTTTGCCGATCAATCACATTTCATCCGGGAGTTCAAGTTGTTCTCCGGTTATACACCCAAAGATTTCCTGCAGCAACAAAAGCCTGAGCCGGTAGACAGCAGGACAGTCATACAGGAGATCGACCAGCCAGGCATACCGTCCACCCGCCTGTTGATCTGTCCGCAATAATGTCGCTACCGTTCTATTTTGCCTTATGAGCGTCTGCTAGTTTTGTACTACCTGCTATTAAAACAGGTAAGTATGAAAAACATTTATCACCTCAACTGTGTAGACATCGATTCGCCCATGGGCGCCAAAGCCATTGGCCACTGCCTTCTGCTGGAAGAAGAACAGGGTCTTATCCTGATAGATGCGGGCATTGGTCTGCTGGATACCCGTGATCCGGAAGGACGCCTGGGTACGCCAATGATAGAGAAGGCAGGATTTAAGTTTGATGAGCAGCTCACAGCTTACCGGCAAATTGAACAACTGGGGTTTCGTCCGGAGGAGGTGAAGCATTGTATCATTACGCACCTTGATTGTGACCATATCGGGGCCGTGGCCGATTTTCCGCACATGGAACTGCATGTAGCGAAAGAGGAGTATGATAACTTCTACAGCGGCAATCCGCGTTACCTCCTGCACCAGCTGGCGCATGAACCAGCAATCCATATTTATAGTACAAGCAGCGAAAAATGGTTTGGACTGGAAGCCAGGAAAGTAGTGACAGGTTTTGATACAGAGATATTCTTGGTACCATTACCGGGGCATAGCCTGGGACATAGTGGAGTGGCGATCAGGACCAACAACGGATGGTTGTTCCATATCGGCGATGCTTATTACTACCGGGTGGAGACGGTTACGGACGATCATCCCGTAGCCCAACTGGCTGCACGGAATGCTGATAACAATGAACTACGCATCCAGTCGCTGGAAGCTATTAAGCAATTGATGAACGATCACCCGGAGATCACCATCTTCAGCTTTCATGATCCGGCTGAGTTTCCCGGAGTATAGCCATGCAATTACCAGAGGCGACACCTTTGCCCTTGCGTGGCAGACGAAAGGTGTCACCTCTTTATACTACCTCTTTAGGCTTGATCCTTCTGCGCAATAATAAACACTTCTGATCCCGTCCTGGGTTTGATAGAGTTGTAACAGGAGGCCAGGGTTTGCAGGGTGAAGGTGGGTTCAAACAGATCCATGTACTCCTGTATATTGCCACCAAAGGGCGGGCCTCCTTCAAAGGCACGGTTAAACAATACGCCCACCAGTTTGCCGCCGGGTTTCAGCAGGCTGTGCATCTTCGCCACATACGCTTCGCGCAGGGAAGGCGATAAGGCGCAAAAGAAAGTTTGTTCTATAATCAGATCGTATTGACCTTCCAGTGTAAAGAAATCATTGGTGATGATCTTGAGCTGGCGATTAAGGTAGCGTTTGAATTTATCTGCCAGCCTTTCCGTGAGTAATGGTGAAATATCTGCCAGCGTAATATTGGTAAATCCCTGTTGCAATAGGTATTCGGCTTCATACCCATTGCCGCATCCGGGGATCAGGATGGCCATATCCTTGCGGGTAAGCTGATCGATATATTCCTTAATAGGAGTGGAGACATAGCCTATATCCCAGGTGGTTTCCTGGTGTTGGTAGCGCTCGTCCCAGTAGCTGGCATTTAATGGCAAATCGTTCATACGGGTAAATGTATACAAAAAGCTGTTAAGATGCTATTGGCGTCTGCTGATAACAAAAAGGCCCCCGTTCCCACGGAGGCCAACCTTTAACATAAAACATCCATAATCAAACAAACGTTGACGAACGGTATGGCCGCTGCTTTGTTGATGACCAATGGCAAGCAATAGCGGCGTAACCGGATTATACAATGTTTTCCAGGTACTTGTAACCCGAGCCGGTGTTTAGCATTAATATCTTTTCATCGCGATGGATCACTTGTTGGTCGATCAGGTCCAATAAGGCTTTCCACAAAGCACCTCCTTCCGGAGCTATTAACATGCCTTCTGTCTTGGCGATTTCCTTTACAGCACTTATCATATCATCGTCTTGTATGGCAATAGGCAAGCCGCCTGATTCACGCAATACCCGCAGGATCATGTTCTCGGCAAAAGGATTGGGCACCGCCAGACCATTGGCAATGGATGGACGGCCTATATAGTTCCTGGCATTGGGTTGTACGCCATTCCAGGTATGTACGATGGGCTGACAGGTAGCTGCCTGTACAGCAATCATCTTTGGACGCTGACTGCCTATCCATCCCATTTGTTCCATCTCTGCAAAGGCCTTCCACATACCAATCAACCCGGTACCACCACCGGTAGGATAGAGGATCACATCGGGCAAGGTCCAGTCCATTTGTTCGGCTATCTCATAACCCATGGTCTTTTTGCCTTCCAGTCGCCAGGGTTCTTTGAGGGTGGATATATCAAAACAGTCTATCGTTTGTTTTAACTGGGCTACTCTTTTGGCACAATCGCTGATCAGGCCATCTACCAGCACCAATTCGGCGCCATATAAAAGGCATTCATCCTTGAATACCTGGGGTGTATGCGATGGCATCACAACAATGGCTTTCATACCTGCAGCCGCACAATAAGCCGCCAGCGCTCCCCCTGCATTGCCTGCAGTGGGAACAATACAGGTGTGTGCACCTGCTTCTTTGGCTTTGGATACTGCGGCACTCAATCCCCGTGCTTTAAAAGAGCCGGTAGGGTTACCCGATTCATCCTTGATGAATAAATTGGGTAGCTCATATTTTGACCGGAGGTGATTTGGGGTAAGGATGGGCGTCATGCCTTCGCCAAGACTTACAATATTGGCCGGTTCAAAAACAGGTAATACCTCGCGGTAACGCCACATAGTGCTTACGCGGCCCCGAAGGGAGGCCTTGGAGAAATTACCAGGCAAATCATAACCTGCTACCAGTGGTTGATTACAACAGGTAGCAAAACTGTGTACTTCAAATATACTGTACAACTGTCCGCACTGCGAGCAGGAGAGATGTGATAAGGAGGTAAACTGTTGCACTGTTTGCATGGTAACGGGGTTTGAACCATACAAAAGTATTGTTCAACTAACAAGTATCCCATACCATTTGCTTATACGCTATAACTTTTAGTTATGACCTGAAAATGCATGAAAATGGATTCGCTGCATTAAAAAATGTTAATGTTTGCTTTTCGCATCTGTGCGGCTGGTAGTTTTACTGTAATAGCTGGTTGCCAGTTTGATGAACTGTTGATTGATGCGATCGGCTTCTGAACCGCGACGCTGTACAAAATAAAAGGGACGTTGTATGGAGATGCCGGGAATGTTGAGCCTTACCAGTTCTCCGTTCTTCAACTGCCGGGCTACTGAGCGCAATGGCAGGAATCCCAGGCAGGTATCATCGAGCAGGAAGTTTTTCAGGGCTTCTGTACCTCCCAATACGATCCGTTGTTTGATATCGGCAATGCTGAGCTTGCATTTCTGTAATGCTTCGGTTACTGCCGACAAAGTGCCCGATCCCCGCTCCCGTAAGGCTACCGGGATCTTTTTCAGATCTTCAGGCATGATCACTTTCTTTTTGGTCAGTTCACTGCGTGCACTGCATACCGGTATTACTTCATCGGTAAGAAAATACTGGTATTTGACGGTGTTGATATTGTTCTTGCCCTGGGTAATGGCAAGGTCTATTTCATGATCCAATAATGCTTTCAGTATGTTTTCTGAATTACGGTTTACCAGGGTGAGGTCAATATTGGGATATTGCTGGTGAAAAGAGGAAAAGACGGGTGGTATAACATACAGGGAAATAGTGGTACTGGTGCCCAGGGTAAGGGAGCCTTTGGCAAGGTGCAGGTTCTTCTGTCCCGTGATATCAAACTCCAGTTGCCTTTGCAGCTCACGGCCCTGTACTACGTATTCCAATAATATTTTCCCTTCGGCAGTCAGGGATACGGAATTGCCCTTACGTTCAAACAAGCTGATCTTATACTGCTTTTCCAGGGTTTGTATGTGTTTGGTAATGGCGGGCTGACTGATGTACAATACTTCTGCCGCTTTGGAAAAGCTCAGCTGGGTAGCTACTTCGAAAAATACCAGGTGGCCAAAGTTAAGCATAGTGTGAAATTACAATTTATGGCTCAATGTCATTTAGTCAAACTAATATCCGCTTGACGGCTGTCAGCCTGAGCCTGTCGAAGGCGGCTTCGACAAACTCAGCCTGACATACAAATAAAAAAAGCGTTCCGTCAGCCACGGAACGCTTTATACAAGAAAGTTATGTATTACTCATGTATCGCAACAATGGGAACATGGCTGTGGTAAGCCAGTTTCTTGGTATGGTTGGTCTTGAATATACCACCCAGGAATGAATTCGTTTTCGGGATGATAATGATAAGATCGATGTTCTTATCCTGCGTATATTGACTGATAGCATCGAGGAAGTCATACTGCCTGATAAAGAAGAATTCTGGTTTGTACTCGGCCAACATGCTTTCCAGGATGGCTATTTCCGCTTTGTATTCGTCGGTCACTGCTACATAATGCTCATGGTCTACATTCACGATGTGCAGGGTAGGTTTGAAAATGTCCAGCACCGCTTTAATTGCTGCAACGGGAGTAGTGATGGCCACATCTTTCAGGTCGCTGGCCAATACTACCGTCTTGATCTGGCGGAAAGCAGCATCGGGGGGAACGATGAGTACAGGCACAAGCGCCGTATTCACCATATCCAGGGTGTTGCTGCCAATAAAGATCTGCTCCAGGCGGGTGGCGCCGGTGATACCCATGATCACCATGTCAATATCGTAATGACGCACATAGCGTTCCATATTTTCCACCAGCGAAGAGCCATATTCTAATACCGTATCTATAATTGCACTGCCGGCAAAGGGTTTAATTTCTTCTTTCAACTGCTGCAGGGCATTGCCGAGAATGATATTTCTGTCATTGTCACTTTCCGTAAGCAGGGATCCATCTGAACCTGCTGCTACTTTATCGGACACATTGTAGAGAATGATCTTTGCATCCGCTACTCCTGCCACAGCCTGTGCTGCAAATTTGGCCGCATTCTTTGAAGTATCGGAGAAATCAGTGGGAACGAGAAATTTTTTCATGTGTTCGTCAGTTTTTTCGAAAGATACGGGAATACTGGCAATGATAAATGGCCACCCTTGAAAAGTTTCTTTGGGCAGCGAAGGGCGAGTACTTAGTGGCTAGTGGGCCCCGGACAAGCCAGTTGTCTGCGCAAGCGCCCACTAGCTATTTACTACTAGCTACTTACCTCTTTCTCCAATAATTCCCTATTTTTAGAACCATTATCCAAATTGTATAAATAAAGCCTGCACATGAAAAAAGGGGTCCTTGTTATTTTCCATGTTTTAACTGTACTCACCATGCTAGCTCAACAGGCTACCGAGGTAGCCATTATCCCACAACCTGTTTCGCTTGAAAAGCGGGAAGGACAGTTCCTGTTCACCGCACAAACCCGTATTGAAGCAGCAGACCGAAATCCCGATGCACTGCGGGTAGCTTCCTTCTTTGCCGCGCAGGTGCGTAAGGCTACAGGCTATACGGCTGTCGTACAAACCACAGCTGCCACCACCCGTACCAACGTGATCAGTTTCACCCTGAATAAAGCTGAAGAAGCCGACCTGGGCAATGAAGGTTATCGCCTCGAAATATGGCCCACCGGGGCTGTGGTAAAGGCCAATAAGGTGGCCGGCCTGTTCTATGGTATGCAAACCCTGTTGCAGTTGTTCCCCAAAGAGATAGAAAGCAAAACGGTAGTAGCGAAGAAAAGCTGGGCCTTGCCCGCTGTACGGGTCACTGATTATCCGCGTTTTGCCTGGAGAGGATTGATGTTTGATGTGTCCCGTCACTTCTTTACAAAGGCCCAGGTGAAAGAATTTATTGATGATATGGTGAGGTACAAATACAACCTGCTGCACCTGCACCTGACAGACGATCAGGGCTGGCGTATTGAGATCAAGAGCCTGCCCAAACTGACTTCTGTAGGGGCCTGGAGGGTAGATAAAACGGGTACATTCGGTGGCTTCTCCAATCCGGAGGCTGATGAGCCCCGCACTTATGGCGGCTTTTACACACATGAAGACATCAAAGAACTGGTACAATATGCCGGCGACCGCTTTGTAAACATCCTGCCGGAGATCGATATTCCCGGGCATAGCATGGCCGCCGTGGCTGCTTATCCCGAGCTTTCCTGTACACCGGGCACCTACCGGGTGAATTCGGGCGAGAAGTTCATGCAATGGAATGGCGATGGTACTTTTTATGCGCTGATAGACAATACCCTGTGTCCTGCCAATGAAAACGTGTACGCTTTCATGGACAAGGTATTTACAGAGGTAGCGGAACTGTTTCCCTTTGGTTATATCCATATGGGCGGCGACGAGTGCGCCAAAAACTTCTGGGAGAAAAGCGATGCCATCAAGCAGTTGATGGAGAAAGAGAAGCTGAAAGACCTGCATGAGGTACAAAGCTATTTTGTAAAGCGGATGGGGAAGATCATCGAATCCAAAGGCAAAAAGATGATGGGCTGGGATGAAATATTGGAAGGCGGGCTGGCTCCTGGCGCAGCTGTCATGAGTTGGAGAGGTATCAAGGGAGGCAAGGAAGCAGCAGCGGCGGGCCATGAAGTGGTGATGTCGCCCAACTCCAATGTATACATCGACCTGATGCAGGGCGATGGCTCCATTGAGCCCCCAGTATACAGCACGGTACGGCTGAAAAGCTCCTACCAGTTTGAGCCTGTACCGGATGGAGTGAATCCTTCGCTGATCAAAGGCGGACAAGCCAACCTGTGGACTGAACAGATCTACAATATGCGCCACCTGCAATACATGGCCTGGCCCCGGTCTTTTGCCGTGGCAGAGGCGGTATGGTCACCCAAATCAAAGAAAGACTGGAATAATTTTATAGGCCGGGTAGAGCAGCATTTTCAGCGCTATGATGTGGCTGAAAAAAAATATGCCCGCAGCATGTACGATCCCATCATCAACGCTTCTAAAAATACAGCAGGCGGGATAAAAGTGGAATTGACAACGGAGGTAGAAGGATTGGATATCTATTACAGCTTCGACAATTCTTTCCCCGACCGTTTCTATCCAAAATATACCAGTGCTATCACGCCTCCCAAAGATGCAGTGACCCTGAAGGTCGTTACTTACAAAGGAAAACAGGAAGTAGGCCGGCAGGTAGCTATCCCGGTGGCAGAACTGGTAAAGAGGGCGGAGAAGAAGAAGTAAGGGAAGGCAAGAATACAGAATGTAGAATTCAGAATACAGAAGAATACAGGATCCTGTTTCAGAATAAGTAATAGGATTAAAAGAGAAAGGGGAGACATCAAACGATGTTTCCCCTTTTTTGTTTTTATGACTATTATAGGTTCTTAATGATCTCAGAGATACTAATCGCTTTCTCAGGGCTCGAAGCTTGCAGCTCATAGCTCGAAGCTCTTCCTACTCGCTCCTCAGGCTCCTCACCGGGTTGGCCAATGCGGCTTTGATGGATTGGAAGCTGATGGTTAAGATGGCAATGAAGATGGCGATGATGCCTGCCAGCAGAAATACCGTCCAGCCGATATTTACTTTGTAGGCAAAATCCTGCAGCCATTTGTTCATGGTATACCAGGCAATGGGCGCTGCGATCACAATGGAGATCAGCACCAGAGCGATGAAGTCCCTGGCCAGCAAGCGGATGATACCACTTGCACTGGCGCCCAGTACTTTGCGGATACCGATTTCGCGCGTGCGTACCTGTGCTGTGTAAGCTGCCAGTCCCAGCAGACCGAGGCAGCAAATAACAATGGCAATACCTGCAAAGATGTTGAAGATGGTGCCGGTACGGGTTTCGTTGGTATAGAGCTTATCAAAGGTCTCATCCAGGAAATGATAATTGTAAGGCATCTCTGTATTGTATTGCTTCCATATCTTCTCAGCGGCTGCAATGGCTTTGGGAGCCTCTTTGCCGGTGGTCTTGATATAGATGATCGCATTCTTTCCCTTTTGGGTATAAAAGATAGCCGGCTCTATTTTATTTTTCATTGAAGCATAATGGAAATCCTTCACTACACCTGTAATAGTGCCGGCAGTGCCCCATAATTTAAATGGCTTGCCGATAGGGTCCTTAATGCCTGCCTGCCGTACAGCTGTTTCATTGAGAATGTAGTGGGTGGAATCAGCCGGGGTGCCGGTGAAGTTGGCGCCTGCTGCCAGTTGCATTTTAAAGAAGGGGATAAAATCCTCTGTAATGCCAACAGGGTGCATCATCATGGTTTCATCGGCGCCTTTTCCTTCCCACCAGTTATTACCTGTTTGATTGGATAAGCTGATTATATTATCATCTGCCCGGGCCACATCCAATACACCAGGTTGACTGAGCAGGGTAGACCGGATGGTTGCATAATCAGGACCACCATTACGTACCCAAATACTCAATACATGGTCTTTATCGTATCCGAGGTTGCGTGAACGGATGAATTGCAATTGATTGCTGATGATGAGGGTGCTGATAATGAGTGCTACCGAGCAGGCAAATTGAGTAACTACCAATGCCTTCCGGAACAGGGCATCGCTGATGCGGGCATTCATTTTCCCTTTTAATACCTTCAATGGCTCAAAGGACGAAAGCAGCAGAGCAGGATAGATACTGGATATAATGAGCGCCCCTGTAATAGTAGCCAGCAGCAATGTCCATAAATGGTAATCCATCAGGTTCAGCTCCAGTTCTTTCCCCGATAATTGGTTAAAGAAAGGCAGCAACAATTTTATGACTCCAATGGCCAGTACCGCTGCCAGTATAAATAAAAGGGCTGTTTCTACGATGAATTGCAGGAACAGCTGCCATTTGGCAGCGCCTACGATCTTGCGCATGCTTACTTCTTTCGCGCGCAACATAGAACGGGCCGTGCTGAGGTTTACGTAGTTGATGCAGGCAATGATCAGGATGATCAAGGCTATCCAGGTAAACATGCGCACGGTTTCCATGCCGGATTCCTTACCGTCCGACAGGTACAGGTGCATATCGGGTACATGCAGGAACTGGTATTTGATATCTGTATCATCTGCTTTATTCCGCAGGTGGATATTGCGCAGATCAGTAGCCAGCTTTTGGAGGTCCGTGCCAGGCTTCAGTTGGAAGTAGGTAGAAAAGTTGAATTGATTGAAATCGTTTTCCATCGTCCGGCTGTCTGTCCGGTTTTGGTATTGTAACTGTGCCAGCAATTGCAATGGCATCACCATATCGTATTGAATGGTGGAGTTTTTGGGTACATCTTTGGTGACGCCTGTAACTGTGAAATTGGTGGTCTTATCGGCTACGATGACTTTACCTATTGGGTCTTCATTGCCAAAGTATTTTTTTGCGAGGGTTTCTGTTAATACAACACTGTAGATATTGGGAAAAGGGCTGGCTGCATTGCCTTTGATGATTGGAAAGTTGAACATGGTAAAGAAAGCAGGGTCGGCCATAATGCGCTTGTCAATATCCAAACGCTTTTCTTTATACATCATGGAATAATAATAGCCCCCACCGCACCAGCGTACCACCTCTTCGATAGCCGGCAATTGTTGTTTTGCCATCACCCCGATCGGAGCCACCGTGGCTGTCCATATCTGTATACTCGCGCCCGTTCCTACCTGGTTTTCCAGTTTGTAGATATTGTCGGCTTTCTGATGAAAGCGGTCGAAACTCAGCTCGTCCTGCACCCATAACAAGATCAGGATGCCAACTGCGAGACCCGCAGTGAGGCCGGCAATATTGATAGCCGAATAGAACTTATTCTTGACAAGGTTGCGCCAGGCAGTTTTCAGGTGATTTTTGAACATATTGAAGTTGTTTACCAACCCTATTTGTGGTAAAAACGGTGCCAGTTATGCAAGCGGTTGATAGCCATTTTGTTGGGCGGAATAAAAGGGCCTAAAACTGTTCGGTTTTAATACACCGGGTGTCCGGTTGAAAACAGTCTGTGGGAGAGATGACAGAGAAATATGGAGCGTCTGCAACGATATTAGATTGACGGATGTCAAGAGATTTAGCAGACATACTGCTACATTTTTAGTAAGATTTAGTAAGACGGGTTTAGGGGGTTAAATCAGTCTCTTCTAAAGGGTCTTCCAGACGGGAAGACCCTTTTTTTTGTCTATACAAAAGAGGTGACACCTCTGCTCTGTAAGGTGTCACCTCTGCACTTTCGATTCACATCTTAATTCTGCTCCAACTGGTCTTTACTGGGTAATTTAGGAAAGCTGGCATGTGGCTCCAACTGATACCAGAATACAACCGAACTGATATCTGATTGCTGCTGCAGGTACCTGCCGCCGCTTTTCCAGCCCAGGTCCTGCATCGTGATCTTCAGGTCCTTTTCAAAGCGCACGGGATCGGTAAGGTGCCAGCGGTACATGCCGAAACGTTGTTGGGAAGTATATAGGCCATCAGGGCGGATCACCTGGTGTAAGCCGGCATAGGCCGTGCTGAATTCCTGGTATTTTCCTTTCACATCAAAATTATAAGATCCGCAGAAATAGTCTTCTGTTCCCGTGCCATTGATGGTAGGGTACTGCGTATCACCATCCATAAAGAACTTGATCTCTCCTTCACCCCACCAGCCATTGTTGTGAATGCCATAGGCCATGTACGTGCCTACATACTGGCCTTTGCCCTTGATATTATCGATCATCGTATAAAGGCCGCCTTGTGTAGGATTGTTTCGGCGGAACTGGGCATGAAAATAAGCTGCATCATCGGGCACATCGGTCAGCGTATAATCGATCTGGTAATAGATGCGCATATCTTCTGCGGCAATATTCTCCAGCGTCACGCGGCATTTCTTACGGAAAGGCATCGGCCAATAGCAATTGAAGGCACTACCCGGATTCACTGTCACCGCCAGGGAGTTAAGTGGGGCATAGGCGCCCCAACCCATTCCAAAAAAATCCCCAACAGGTACTTCCACAGAAGGCTCTTTTTCATCATCCCAATAAAAACGCAGAATAGAAAAACGCCAGTTGCCCGTAGGCGTCATCCAGATATGCTGAATAGCCCCTGATCCGGTGATCTCACCCAGGGTAAAGGTGGTTCCTTTTTTAACCACCACGTACGGACTCACTTTCCATCCCTGTCCCAGTTCCCTGGCTTCGTTTTTGGCAGAGCCGTTTTCCAGGGTAGCCATGCCACCTTTTCCGGCTTCACCTGTAAAATTTTCAGGGCTAATGGACCGTGTTTTGGCATTCGATACACGGTAAATATTTCCCAGGTTTACATCAAGACCATTGAAGGCATTGTTTTTCTGTGCAATAGCAGCAGTCGTTAGCATGGCAAGCGCCATTAGCAGTAGTATTGACCTCATGTGTGCAATGAATTTAGATAACAGGAAGGTACAAAAGTTTTTTCCTTTTGCATTTCTTTAACAGCATATGGTCACCCGGGCACGATATATGATTGTTAGAATAGTACACATAAAAACGTGAGCCGCTCCGGCCAATAGGCGAAACGGCTCACGTTTAAAACAACTATACCGGATAACTATAGGGGTAATCTTCGATTGCCCCCCTGTAAATATGTTGATTGGTTGTTTTTGGTTGTAGAGAAAGAAGGCCCTCTCAAGTCGCACAACAATTGAGAAGGCCTTCTTTTTAGTCCGTAAGACCGAAAGACCGTAAGTCCGGAAGAAGGACCCATATGGCTGTATTACTTTCGGACTTTCCGACTTCCCGTCTTTCGGACTTCTTAAAACGCTTTCTTATTACTTCCACCGCCTGCAGGGTTCTTATCCGCGTTCTTCACATATTTGTCCAGCCAGGCATTTTGCTCATACAGCAGGTGCAGCAGGTTTTCCTTACCGCGATAGCCATGTGCTTCATAAGGCAGTTGTACATAACGTACAGTACCACCATGACCTTTCACAGCATTGAATAAACGTTCGCTCTGGATAGGGAAGGTGCCTGGATTGTCATCCATTTCACCATGTATCAGCAGCAGGGGCGTTTTGATCTTGTCGGCATGATAGAAGGGGCTCATAGCTGCATACAGCTCGGGCGCCTGCCAGAAAGTGCGGTCTTCATTTTGGAATCCAAAAGGAGTGAGGGTACGGTTGTAAGCGCCACTGCGTGCAATACCAGCTTTGAACAGTTTGGTATGCGCCAGCAGGTTGGCTGTCATGAAGGCCCCATAGCTATGGCCACCCACTGCTACGCGGTTCCTGTCGCCTACACCCATATCAGCCAGTTTGTTGATGGCGGCTTCGGCATTCATCCTCAACTGATCGATGAAATTATCATTGGGCTTCTTGGTTGAATCGGTAGCTACAATGGGAAACTCGGCATTGTCCAGTACAGCATATCCTTGTGTGACCCAGAATATAGGACCACCATAACCAATCAGTGTAAAGCGGTCTTTAGAACCACGGATCTGTGCAGCATCTGCAGCGGAATTGAATTCACGGGGATAAGCCCACATCAATACAGGCAAAGGACCGTCTTTCTTGGGGTCATACCCCTTGGGCAGGTAAAGACTACCAGTCAGGTCAACACCATCTTCACGTTTGTAAGATATTTTCTCTTTCACGATGCCATCCAGTTGAGGATAAGGATTGGCAAAGCTGGTGATGGGTTGGTCGGCCACGCGCAATACTAAATTCTTAATATAGTAGTTGGGCATGTCTTTCTGTGACTCGCGGCGTGTGAGCAATACCAGTTTGTCTACATCCAATACATCTGTGATGCTTTCATAAGTGCCCTCCTGGCTACGCCAGATAATTTCATTTTTCTTGGTTTTCAGGTCAAACTTGGCAAGAAAGGGCAGGTCACCCTTTGGTGAACTGCCTACAGGGTTGTTCATTAACAACTTGGTACCACCATCGATCAGTTTGATCACCTGGCGGCCATATTTATTTTTTACTGTTACAGGAAAACCAGGGCTGTTGTAAGCATCCGTCATGTTGCGCTCCTGTAAGGTTTCCAGTTTGCCGGTAGCAGGATTGTAGAGGCTGAGGCGTGTGCTTTGTTTGCTTTGCAGACGTTCGCTTACCAATGCCAGGTTTTCATCACCCCAGGTAATGCCACCAAAGCGCCAGGTTGTTTTCAGCAGTTCTTTGGGCGTACCAGTAAAGGGGGCGCTCAAAGCATATACTACATCATGGAAATCAGTTTTGCTTTTGTACATACCGCTATCCAGGGGTTCGCTCCATACAATGGTAGCAGCTTCATCATCGCGCCAATCGAACCCACGCGGTGCATTCAATACATTGTCATAACCGGAAGGGGAGAGCTCTGAAGAGGGCAGATCAGCCACTACCTTTATTACTTTACCGGTAAGATCGGTGATGTTTACCGTGGAGTTGAAGCCAAAGGCAGGCACCAGGTAAGAGAAAGGTGTGTGGATCACACGGGTGAGCATGTATTTTTTATCGGGCGAAAGCGCAAAGGAAGTATAAATGGCAGGTTTGCCAATCTTGGTCTCTACACCATTCACATTCTTTGCCAGTTGCACTGTGCTGTAAAAGGCAAACAGTTGTTCGTCATAAGGTGTTTTGATGAGATCCTGGTAAGTACGGCTGGGCGCTACTTTACCGAGGTTTTGCTGAATAGCAGGGCCTGAAGGTGTTAAGACCTTGGCCGGTGCTGCACTGGCTGGTTGTAAGGTAGTTTTATACAGCAGGGTATTGTCGTCCATCCAGGTAAAATCCTGTCCCAGGATCACATTCAGGGGCTGTTTGTTCACCTTGGTAGCCTTACGGGTAGCTACGTCGATCACATACAGGTCTACGCTTTTGTTGGAAGTATGCGTAAAAGCGATCTTCTTTTCATTGGGACTCCAGCTTACGTTGCCAGCCAGCAGCTTGGCAGGTAATCCGGTTACGGGAAACTCTTTACCGGCTTTGATATCTTTCAGGGTAAAGTTGTTGATGAAGTTCTGACGGCTGGGAGCAAAATTGTTGGGATTGATCCGTTGACCGGCAATCCTCAATTCGGGCTGGGCCAGTTCTTCCACAGAGGGGTAGCTATTCCTTTCCATGAGGAGCATCCATTCCGCTTTTCCGTCAATACTTACGCCTGGTGTGGGTTTGGCCAGCAGCAGGTCGGCAATTGCTGCGGGGGGTGTTTTATAGCCCTCATCCTGGGCAGAACAATAGGTTACTACAAAAAGGCAAAAGACTACTAAGAGTTTTCTCATGAGTGTGCAGTTTATGAATAGTTAGGATTGACTGGTCGGTGGTCAACTATTAGACGGCAAGCCCTCGTAGCCCCTGTGCGGGAAGGGTAACAAGTTAAGTATTGTGTGTTTTTCGTAGGTTTAGATATATGACAGGTGGCGGAATGCTTATAAGAATACCTCAAAAGGCGGGTTTTAAACATATTATTATTAATTACACGGAGAAAGAGGGTTGCTGCCTTAAAATATTTTTTGTCAGAAGAATGGATGTCCTATTTTTGCGACTCGAAATGAACATATTTACGCACATACATCATCATCATACTTACCCCGACAGGTAGGCCGATGGTGCTTTGTTCAGTGCCATATCATATTAAAGGGCTTACCGCAGGGTAAGCCCTTTTTATTTGTCCGGAACCTGGATTTAGAGGATTTAATGGATTAAAAGGAAGGGGAGTTCCAGCATTATAGGCTTGATTAGTAGTATTTGGAAGTAGTTAAAAAACCAAATACTTGCTATATGAGTGAATTAAAGTACGGGAAAGTAACAGAGAAGATAATTGGCTGTGCCATGAAAGTGCATGCGGCTTTGGGCAACGGATTTCAGGAAGTCATTTATCAACGAGCACTGGCCATTGAACTGAAAGTTGCCGGAGTGAATTTTGAACGGGAGTTTACGATGAAGATCTTTTACAGAAATCAGGAAGTGGGAGAAAGACGTGTAGACTTTTTTGTAGAAAACCTTATTATGGTCGAGTTGAAAGCTTTGATTTGTTTGGAAAACGCGCATTTGGCGCAAGGGAAAAACTATTTAGAAGCTTATAATCTTGAAGTAGGTCTTCTGATAAACTTTGGCGCTACCAGTTTAGAATTTAAAAGACTAGAGAACTTTAAATATAAAACAGGTTTTAATCCTGTAAATCCATAAAATCGCTTAAAATCATGGTCAAGATGCTAAGAATAGCTATTCAAAAATCAGGACGTTTGTATGAAGATTCCGTACAGTTATTGAAAGAGTGCGGAATTGACCTGCGCAATGTAAAAGACCGCCTGCGAACAGAAGCCGACAACTTCCCCCTGGAAGTATTTTTTCTGCGCGATGATGATATTCCTCAGTATGTGGAAGATGGGGTGGCTGATATTGGTATTGTAGGTGAGAATGTATTGTTTGAAAAGAACAAGCAGGCCGAAGTAGTAGAAAAGCTGGGTTTTGGTAAATGCCGCCTGTCGGTAGCAGTGCCCCGCGGCCAGCAATACGAAGGCGTAGCTTCTCTGCAGGGCAAACGCATTGCTACCAGCTATCCTTTCCTGGTCAATGCCTTCCTCGCAAAGAACAATGTGCAGGCTGAGATCCATGAGATCAGTGGCTCCGTAGAAATTGCACCCGGTATCGGACTGGCCGATGTGGTGGCCGACCTGGTAAGCAGCGGTTCTACACTTTTCATGAACGGGTTGAAGGAAGTGGAAACGATATTGCAGTCGCAATCTGTACTCATCAAAAACAATCAACTCGATGCTGCACAGCAGCAACTGCTGGACAAGCTGCTGTTTCGCATACGGGCAGTAAAGAAAGCCAAGCGTACCAAGTATGTGTTGCTGAATGCGCCCAATGATAAATTAAAAGAGATCATCAGCCTGCTGCCTGGTATGAAAAGTCCCACTGTGCTGCCACTGGCAGAGCAAGGCTGGAGCAGCGTACACAGCGTATTGAGTGAAGATACTTTTTGGGATATCATTGAACAGTTGAAAGCTGCCGGTGCACAGGGCATCCTGGTAGTGCCCATTGAGAAGATGATAATATAAGTAAATACATCGTTAAACCGGCACAGGATTCTATACCGAAAGTGCAATAATATTACGTGTTTATGAAAGTATTTGACAACCCGGCCCGCAGTGAATGGAATACTTTGCTGCAGCGGCCAGTGGCAGAGGCTGCCAAACTGGAGGCTATCGTGAGCGGTATCCTGCAGCAGGTTAAAATAAAAGGAGACGAAGCGGTTAGGCAACTCACCCGGGAGTTCGACAAAGCAGAGATTGATCAACTGCTCGTGAATGAAGCGGAGTTCCGGGAAGCTGCGCGATTGCTGAACGAGGACCTGAAAACAGCCATCCTGACTGCCAAAGCCAATATTGAGACCTTTCATAAAAAGCAGCTGAGTGAACCTGAAGTGGTGGAAACAATGCCCGGTGTACAGTGCTGGCGCAAATCAGTGGCTATTGAAAAGGTAGGCTTGTATATTCCGGGTGGCACAGCTCCTTTATTCTCCACCATCCTGATGTTGGGTATACCGGCCAGGTTGGCTGGTTGTAAGGAGGTCATCCTTTGTTCGCCACCAGACAAGCAGGGGAAACTGCATCCGGCGATATTATTTGCTGCACAGGCAGTAGGTGTAACCAAGGTGTTCAAAGCAGGTGGTGTACAGGCCATCGGCGCCATGGCGTATGGTACAGCATCAGTACCCAGGGTATCTAAAATATTCGGCCCCGGTAACCAATATGTTACCTGCGCCAAGCAATTGATACAACAGGAGGGCATTGCCATCGACATGCCGGCCGGTCCCAGTGAAGTGGCGGTATATGCTGATGCAAGTGCTGATCCCGCTTTTGTAGCCGCCGACCTGCTTAGCCAGGCAGAACATGGAGCGGATAGCCAGGTGATATTAGTCGTGAGCCAGGAATCTTTGGTGAAGAGTATACAGAGCGAACTTAATAAGCAACTGGCCTTATTACCACGTAAGGACCTTGCGGCCAAAGCACTTGAGCACAGCAAGATCTTTGTCATGAAGGATGAAGGGGCCGCTATTGACCTGCTGAATGAATATGCAGCGGAACACCTGATACTGGCCTGCAACAATGCCAGCGAGTGGGCCGATAAAGTAGTGAATGCAGGATCGGTATTCCTGGGGCATTATTCTCCGGAAAGCGTGGGTGATTATGCCAGTGGCACCAACCACACCCTTCCTACGAATGGATATGCCAAAGCGTATAGTGGGGTAAGCGTGGACAGTTTTGTAAAGAAGATCACCTTCCAGCAACTTACCCAACAGGGGCTCCAAAACATTGGCCGTACTGTAGAGTTGATGGCCGAAGCAGAAGGATTAGAGGCACATGCAAACGCGGTAAGAGTGCGGATGAAATAGCCAGGAATGGCGAGTAGTAAATGGCGAGTGGCTAGTACTCGCTACTCGCCACTTACCACTCGCCTTTTTCATAACATCATATTTACGACAATGAGCTTTGATCTGAATAATATAATAAGAGAAAACATAAAAAAACTGGTACCCTATTCCTCTGCGCGTGATGAGTTCAAAGGAGAGGCAAGTGTTTACATTGATGCGAATGAGAACAGCCTGGGGTCACCACTTAGAAAATGGTACAACCGGTACCCTGATCCTTTGCAGAAGCAGGTAAAAAACAAATTAAGTCAGATAAAAGGCGTTCCCGCCGAACATATTTTTATTGGTAACGGTAGCGATGAATGTATTGATGTATTGATACGTGCCTTCTGCGACCCGGGTAAGGACAATATCATTATTTGTCCACCCACCTATGGTATGTATGAAGTGAGCGCCCATATCAATGACGTAGCCATTAAAAAGGTGCCACTCACACCGGCGTTCCAGCTTGACCTGCCAGCCATTGAAGAGGCTGTGGACGATCAAACTAAAATGATCTTTATCTGTTCGCCCAACAATCCTACAGGTAATTCATTGGATCGGGATGATATTGAAGTATTACTGAACAATTATTTTGGCCTGGTGGTCATTGATGAAGCCTATATCAATTTCTCGCGTTTCAGGTCCTTTACCCAGGAACTGGAAGATTACCCCAACCTGGTAATATTGCAAACCTTGTCCAAAGCATGGGGATTGGCGGCTTTGCGTGTAGGGATCGCATTTGCTTCCGTACCTATTATTGAGGTGATGAATAAAGTGAAACCGCCTTATAATATCAACCAGGCTTCGCAGGACCTCGTATTGCAGGCGCTGGAAGAAGTAGGACAGGTGAATGATATGATCAACGAGATCGTATCCCAAAGGGGCGAACTGGAAAAGATCCTACCCACCTTAGCGGTGGTTAAAAAGGTGTATCCTTCCGATGCCAACTTCCTGTTGGTACAGGTAACGGATGCCAACGCTATTTATAATTTCCTGCTGCAGGAAGGCATTGTGGTGCGCAACCGCAGCAGTGTAACGTTGTGTGAAGGATGCCTGCGCATTACCGTAGGCACAGCCGCAGAAAATGAAGCATTGGTGAAGGCATTGAAAAAATACGCTGCTTAGTTGTGTAATCACTAAGTTGTCACCCTGATCAATGTCACCCTGAGCTTGTCGAAGGGTTGTCGAAGGGCGACAAGACGGCTTCGACAAGCTCAGTCCCGCGAAGCGGGATAAACTCTGACATTCGTTTTCTTACTAATGATTTAATATATCAAATTTCAACTAACGAAAACCAGCATCATGAAATGGATCTGTAAAATGCTTCCCCTTATTCTTTTGGCAGGCTCTGCTGCTTATGGCAATGACACTGCGCATGTGAAACCACGGCCCCGCAAGGCAGCACGCGTAGAAGAAAACGGAGGCATTACCCTGCCAGCTGGATTTAAAGCTGTTGTATTAGCAGATACCGTTGGAAGGGCCAGGCACCTGGTGACCACTTCCACCGGCGATGTTTATGTGATGTTGGCCCGGCAAAAAAATGGTCATGGGGTGCTGCGCCTGCGTGATACCAATAAAGATGGCGTAGCCGATGAAATAAGCTCCTTTGGTAATTATTCCGGTACGGGCATTACTATTAAGGATGGTTATTTGTATACTTCTTCCAATAAAGAGATCTTTCGTTACAAACTCAATGACAAACAGGAGGTCATCAATCCTGATCAGCCCGAGCGGATCGCTACCGGCCTGATTGACCGCGGTACGCACAATACAAAATCATTGGTGCTGGACAATGCCGGTAATATCTATGTTAACATTGGAGCGCCTTCCAATGCCTGTCAACTGGAAGACCGCAAGAAAGGTTCCCCTGCTCCATATCCTTGTCCCTTACTGGATTCTGTAGGTGGCGTATGGCAGTTCAAGGCCGACAAACTCGATCAGGGTTATGCGGAGGGTGTGCGTTTTGCAACCGGCATCCGTAATATCGTGGGCCTGGATTGGAATAATACTTCCAATTCCCTGTTTGCCATGCAGCATGGCCGGGATAACCTCAACTCTCTTTTCCCCGAAATGTACAATGAGGACGAGAGCGCTGAGCTGCCGGCTGAAGAACTGTTCCAGATTAATAAGGGAGATAATTTTGGCTGGCCTTATTGTTATTTTGACTGGCAGCAGGATAAAAAGGTACTGGCCCCTGAATATGGCGGCGACAAAAAGAAAGAAGGCCTTTGTGCCGATAAGAAGAAACCGGCCTATGCTTTCCCTGGTCACTGGGCTCCCAATGCTTTGATGTTCTATACCGGCAATCAGTTTCCCGAACGATACAAAAATGGCGCTTTTATTGCTTTCCATGGTTCCTGGAACCGGGCGCCCAAACCACAGGCTGGGTACTTTGTGGTATTTCTTCCTTTTAAGGACGGTAAACCAAATGGTAAATATGAGATATTTGCGGACGGATTTGCCGGAGCGTCGAGAGAACCTTCCAAAGCAACCTATCGTCCCTGCGGACTGGCCCAGGGGCCCGATGGTTCTCTGTATATCTCCGACGATAAGAAAGGACGTCTCTGGAAAGTAACGTACACTAAAAAATAAATGCTTCCTGCTATGCAAAAAACATTGCTACTGATCACCTGTGTTGGCGCCTTTTTATTGATGGCTGCGCAAGCCAAGCCTAAACCAGTACCTAAAAAGGTAATGGAGAATGGTAAAAAAGTATACGATACCTATTGTCTGCCCTGTCATCAACAGGATGGAAGTGGGGTGCCCAATATGACACCTACGTTGAGTAAGACTACCTGGGTTAGCGGCGATAAGACAAAGCTGGTGCAGGTGATACTGAAAGGGATGAAAGGCGTGGAAGTGGATGGCGAAACGTATGATAATGTAATGGCAGCGCACGATTACCTTACGGATCAGGAGATCGCTGATGTAACTACCTATATTCGAAATAGCTTTGAAAATAAGGCAAGTATGATCACTCCTGCAGAAGTGAAAGCCATCCGCGCGAAAACGAAGTAAGAATACAGAATATAGAATCCAGAATTCAGAAGGAATACAGGTTAGATGGTAGACTGGTTGGTAGCATGTTTAAATTGATTGCTTAACCTCAATGTTTATTACATGCAACCTGCAAAATGTTTTGAAGACCTACTCGTGTGGCAGAAAGCTCACCAGTTTACTATCGGTATTTATGGGTATACACGAAATTTTCCGCGTGAAGAAGTATATGGACTAACTTCGCAATTCAGAAGAGCCGCTGTTTCGATAGCAGCCAATATTGCAGAGGGGTTTAAAAAGCGAAGTGGGAAAGACAAAGCAAGGTTTATGAATATTGCACAAGGTTCATTGGAAGAGTGCCGGTATTACCTAATACTTTCCAGAGACCTTAATTATGGAGAAAACCAACCTTTGGCCGATTTACTGGATGAAGTGAGCAGAATGCTTGAGGCTTACCACAATGCAATCTCGAAATCTATAATTAATTAATACAATACTATTCATTCTGAATTCCATATGCTGCTTCCATATTCTGGATTCTGTATTCTGGATTCTAAATTCTCCTCTTCATGAAGCGTGTTTTATTCATCGACCGTGACGGTACATTGATCAACGAAGCTCCACCTACCTATCAGCTGGATGCTTATGAGAAACTCACTTTTTACCCTGGTATGTTTGAGTACATGGGAAGAATTGCCCGTGAGTTTGATTATGAGCTGGTGATCGTGACCAACCAGGATGGATTGGGTACACCAGGTTTTCCGGAAGATACCTTCTGGCCCCTGCACAACCTGGTGATGAAAAGCCTGGAAGGTGAAGGCATTCATTTCAGCGCTACCTATATTGACCGCTCTTTTCCCAAAGACAATGCACCCACGCGCAAGCCTGGTACGGGCATGCTCACCCAATACCTCAATAATGACGCCTACGATATTGAAAACTCCTATGTGATCGGCGATCGCATCACGGATGTACAGCTGGCAAAGAACCTGGGTTGTAAAGCCATCTGGCTCAACAACGATTCCTCCCTGGGAGCTGCTGAGATCAAGGACAAAGTAGCTGAACTGCAATCGGTGATCGCCCTGGAAACCACCAAATGGAGTGCGATCTATGAATACCTGCGACTGGGACTGCGTACAGTGATCCATGAGCGCAATACCAGCGAAACACAGATCAAGATCGAGCTGAATGTGGATGGCAGTGGAAAGGCACGGATCATTACGGGACTAGGTTTCTTCGACCATATGCTGGACCAGATAGCCCGTCATGGTAAGATGGACCTCACCATCCGTGCCAATGGTGACCTGCATATTGACGAACACCATACGATTGAAGATACCGGTATTGCACTGGGGGAAGCCTTTGCACAGGCCCTGGCCGATAAGCGGGGTATGGAACGTTATGGTTTTGCGCTGCCCATGGATGAGGCCGATGCCAAAGTGTTGATTGATTTTGGTGGTCGTAGCTGGATCGTGTGGAATGCAGAATTCAAGCGCGAACGGATAGGGGAGATGCCTACCGAAATGTTCTTTCACTTCTTCAAATCTTTCTCTGATGCCGCCAGGTGCAACCTGCACATTGAATGTCATGGCGACAATGAGCACCATAAAATAGAAGCTATCTTCAAAGCATTTGCCAAAGCCATCCGCATGGCGGTGAAGCGCGATCCGCTGAGTAATTATTTACCGAGTACGAAAGGGGTATTGTAAGAGCTATTAGCATTAGTGGTTAGCTGTATTGCTCATAGCTAAAGGCTAACAGCTAATGCCTCTCAAACAAGAACGTCCTGCCACTCCTTTACCCTGTCAAACACTGATTTGGCGAAGGGGCAAAGCGGGATGATCTTGATATTGTTGGTGCGGGCATATTCCACGGCAGCATAGACCAGTTGCTTGCCGATGCCTTTGCCGGAGAGTGATTCATCTACTTCTGTATGTTCGATGAGCATTTGACCGGGATTGGGTGTGGAGTATACCATTTCGGCCAGTATCTTACCATCCTGTTCTACATAGAACATGCTCTTGACCTTTCCTTCCTTGTGTTGAATCAGCATCTTGACAATATTGTGGTTAATAAAGACGGCTTCGACAAGCTCAGCCTGACATTGCATTCTGTGGCTGCAATTTAATACAATTGTTGGAGGAGCGCCATGCCTTCCGGCCAGAGGTCGAGGTTGGAAGCCGAATTAATATGCCCTGCATCGCCAATGTTCACCAGCCAGCTTCTCCAGGCTTGCGCAAATTGCTGCGCACGCTCTATGGTCACATACGGATCATTGCTGCTGGCCACCGTAATGGAAGGGAAAGGTAATTTGTACAGCGGCATAGGCTTAAAGCCCGTAGTGCCGGGAGGATAAGATGGGGCCTCCACATCACTGGGCGCTACCAGCAAAGCGCCTTTGATCACCCGGTTGAATTTGCGGGCCCAATGTACAATCGTACAGCAGGCAAGACTATGCCCTACCAGGATCACCTGTTCCGGGGGATGCTGCGTTACAACAGCGTCAATGGTATTGATCCAATCTTTGCATGCAGGAGTATCCCATTCCTTTTGCTCAATACGGATAAAGCCATATTCTTCTTCCCAGCGGGTTTGCCAGTGTTGTGGGCCGGAGTTATTCAGACCGGGCAGGATAAAAACGGTAGGGTTCATTGTCTAAAGGTAACCATTTGTCCTAATGGAGCGTCCAGACAGAGTTATGCAGTAACGGCCGGAGTTACATAGGGTTACCGTCATGAGAGCATTTTGTTGGATCTGGCCCCTCCTGTATTTTTTTTGGCAGAATGGAATTGCTACTGCATATTTGCACTACAATGGTATTGAACAAACAAAATAATCAGTGGTGGTGGCATACAAACTCTAAACGGGGCTTGTAACGCTGCTATTGTTGTTTATAACACATATTCAGGGCCCCGATGTATCATCGGGGCTTTTTTATTGTCCAAAACAGACACATACATTCTTTATCAAATAAATCTCTTTCAGAGGGACCAGGCATGAAAAAAATAGCTATTCAGACGAATTGTAAAAAGATGCTGGCCGATGTGTATACCCCGGTGGGTATCTACCTGCGTGTGCGGGACCGTTTCCGCGATACGGTATTGCTGGAAAGCACCGATCACCATGCGGCCGAGAACAGTTATTCCTTCATTTGTATCAATGCCATTGCCGGTATGGAGATCACCTCCACCCGCAGCATTGAATTCAAATGGCCGGGCGAAACCCCTGAAAAAATCACCGTGAAAGACGTGCAGCAAGTACCCCAGCTCCTGTGGGATTTCATGCAGCGCTTTGAAGTGACAGGAGCCACCAGCAAAGAAAGCCGGTTTGCCCAGGGACTGTATGGCTATACCACCTTCGACGCTGTACAGTTCTTCGATACCATACAATTGAAGTCGGGCAGTGCAACACCCGATATTCCCCTGATGCGCTACCGGCTGTATCAATACGTGATCGCCATCAATCATTATAAAGATGAGCTGTTCATCTGTGAAAATGTGATCAAGGGACTGGATAGCGATCTGTCAATCGTGGAATCCCTCATCCGCAGCAAGGATGTGCCCGTATATCCCTTCAAAGCACAAGGCGAAGAGGTTTCCAATATGACCGATGAAGCCTACCGCGAAATGGTGACCAAGGGCATCCAAAGTTGTTTCCGGGGCGATGTATTCCAGATCGTATTGAGCCGTCGCTTTCAGCAGTCCTTCCGCGGCGATGAGTTCAATGTATACAGAGCCCTCCGCAGCATCAACCCTTCTCCTTATCTGTTCTTTTTCGATTACGGCGATTATAAACTATTGGGTTCTTCTCCCGAATCCCAGATACTGATTCAGCAAGGAAAAGCTGTAGTACATCCTATTGCCGGTACCTTTAAACGCACCGGTGATGATGAAACCGATAAACTGGAAGCCGATCGTTTATTAAAGGATGCCAAAGAGAATGCCGAGCACGTGATGCTGGTAGACCTGGCCCGTAACGACCTCAGCAGGGTATGTGATGAAGTAGTAGTGGAACATTACCGGGAGGTGCAATATTACAGCCATGTGATCCACCTGGTAAGTGAAGTGAGCGGCAAAGTGAGACCCAATGCCAATCCTTTTGAACTGATGGCCAAAACATTTCCTGCAGGCACCCTGAGTGGCGCGCCCAAGTTCAGGGCCATGGAGCTGATCGATTCGTATGAACCCTCTACCCGCAGTTATTATGGCGGTGCAATTGGTTTCATGGGATTTGATGGCACCTGCATACACGCCATCATGATCCGCACCTTCCTGAGCAGGCAGAACACCTTGTTTTACCAGGCAGGAGCAGGCGTGGTAGCCGCCAGCAAACCGGAAAGTGAATTGCAGGAAGTGAATAATAAGTTAGGCGCATTAAAGAAGGCCATTGTTTTTGCAGAAGAGATTTCTAAATAATAACGCTTCGTTCCACGGGTTGCGGGTTGTTTTGCTCGTAGCTCGCAGCTCAAAGCCCGCAGCTAACAATTTAAAACGAATACATTGACCCGGATATTAGTTTTTGATAATTACGATTCGTTCACATACAATCTTGTGCATTTAGTAGAAAAGATCTTGCACCAGAAAGTAGAGGTATTTCGTAACGACCAGCTCCCTTTGGAGAAAGTAAAGGAATATGATAAGATCATCTTATCACCTGGTCCCGGTATTCCGGAAGAAGCTGGCTTGTTATTGCCGCTGATCAAAGAATATGCGGCTACCAAGTCCATTCTGGGCGTATGCCTGGGCCACCAGGCCATTGGACAGGCTTTCGGTGGTAAACTGGTGAACCTGAGTACGGTGTACCATGGTGTGGCTACGCCCATTCAGATACTAAATGGCAAGGCGCCGCTCTTCGCCGGACTGCCTGCCGAAATTGAAGTAGGCCGTTACCACAGCTGGGTGATCAGTGAGGAAGGGTTTCCGAAAGAGCTGGAGATCACAGCCCGCGATGCCAATAATTTTATCATGGCACTGCAGCATAAAAAGTACGATGTACAAGGCGTTCAGTTCCACCCGGAAAGTGTGCTGACACCTGTAGGTGAACAAATATTACGTAACTGGTTGAAAAACTAATTATGAAAAAGATACTACAATTATTATTTGAACATAAGACGCTTAGCAGGGCTACTGCGAAGGAAGTGCTGGTCAATATCGGCAAAGGCGCATACAATGAGCATGAGGTTACTTCCTTCATGACCGTATACCTGATGCGCAGCATTACCATCGAAGAGCTCCAGGGTTTCCAGGATGCATTACTGGAGCTTTGTGTGCCGGTAGATCTCAATGGACATGCTACCATTGACATTGTGGGTACGGGCGGCGACGGAAAGAATACCTTCAATATTTCCACCCTGGCCTGCTTTGTGGTAGCAGGTACCGGGCAAAAAGTGTCCAAACATGGTAATTATGGCGCCTCTTCCATTAGCGGTGCTTCCAATGTAATGGAACAATTGGGCTATAAGTTCAAGAACGACGCGGCACAGTTAAAGAAAGAAGTAGAAGAAGCCAATATCTGCTTCCTGCATGCACCGCTCTTTCATCCGGCCCTTAAGACGGTCGGTCCCATCCGGAAAAACCTGGGTGTACGTACTTTCTTTAATATGCTGGGCCCCATGGTCAATCCTGCTTCACCGGCCTTTCAGCTGGTAGGCGTGTATAGCCTGGAGATGGCGCGTATCTACAATTATTTATTACAGCAAACAGATAAGGCATTCACTATCATTCATGGATTGGATGGATATGATGAAATATCCCTCACCAATGATACCAAGGTGATCACCAATACAGGAGAACGGGTAATGACGCCCGAGCAGTTGGGTAAGCGCATGGTGATGGCGGCAGATATTACCGGTGGCAATAGCGTGGAAGAAGCCGCTAAGATATTTGTGAAGATATTGAACCGCGAAGGTAGCTGGTCGCAAAATGCCGTGGTGCTGGCCAATGCTGCGATGGCCCTGCATTGCACCGGTCAGTATAAAAAGTATGATGATGCCTATGCCGCAGCCGTGGAAAGCCTGGAAAGCGGGAAAGCAAAGAGCGCGCTGGATAAGCTGGTGGCATTGCAGTAAGCTATTAGCTGTTAGGTATTAGCAGTTAGCTATTCGCGATTATTCTTACGTATAAAATACAACGAACGGTTTCATGAATATTCTGGATAAGATCATAGCGCATAAAAGAATAGAAGTTGCCAACAGGAAAGCGGTGACCAGCATTGCCGGCCTGGAAAAAAGCCCGGCTTTTGCCCGGCCTGTGCTGTCTTTGAAGCAGTTTTTGCTGGATGATAGCAAAACTGGTATTATTGCCGAATTTAAGCGAAAGTCGCCCTCCAAAGGGATCATTAACGGAGCGGCAGACGTAGTGGCGGTAACAAAGGCTTATACACAAAATGGTGCATCGGGTTTGTCTGTATTGACTGATACGGAGTTTTTTGGCGGCAGTACAGAAGACCTGGTGAAAGCAAGGGTGAACCAGATCCCGATCCTGAGAAAGGAATTTATCATTGATGAATACCAGATCGTAGAAGCCAAAGCAATGGGAGCCGATGTAATATTGCTGATCGCAGCCTGTCTGACACCAGCTGACGTGAAGCGCCTCGCGGCTTTTGCCCAAAGCCTGCAACTGGAAGTTTTATTGGAATTGCATGATGAGGAAGAGCTGGAGCACATTTGTGAAGAAACGGTACTGGTAGGGATCAATAACCGCAACCTGAAGACCTTTGCGGTAGATATTGAGCGCAGCCTGGCGATGGCGCAACGCATCCCGGCCGGTAAAGTGAAGATCGCAGAAAGCGGTATTTCTTCTGTAGAGAATATCCGCCTGTTCCGTGATCATGGGTTCAGGGGTTTTCTCATAGGAGAGAACTTTATGAAAGAACCCAATCCAGGTCTTGCCTTCGAGCAGTTTGTGAAATCCATCCAATGATATTGTCAACAACAATACCAGTGGATGGGCGATTGATTTGCCAGATACAACTAACACTTAAAATCTGACAACACATGAGAGTAAAAGTTTGCGGCATGACACAACCCGAGCAGGTGGCAGCATTGGCTGCCATGGGAGTGACGTTTGCCGGCTTTATTTTTTATCCTAAAAGCCCGCGGTATGTGTTCAAGCACATGACCATTACAGAGATTCGCAAAGTAAATAATATCAATAAAGTGGGCGTATTTGTCAATGCGCCTATTGAAGAGGTGCTGCACCTGGTGGATGAATGCCGCCTGCACATGGTACAACTGCACGGCGATGAACCACCCAAGTATTGCGAGAAGATCGCCGACTATGTTTCTGTGGTGAAAGCATTCCGGTTGAGCGACAATGACAGCGTAGAATGGATGATCAGGCCCTATATGGATGTGTGCGATATGTTTATGTTTGATACCATGGGTGTGGGATATGGCGGCACCGGTAAAAAGTTTGACTGGAGCATGTTGAAGAACAGCACGATCGGCAAGCCCTTTTTCCTGAGTGGGGGTATTGAGCCCGGAGATGAAGAAGAGTTGCTGGCCTTTGCACAGGAACCGGTAGCCAAAGCTTTATTTGCGATAGATATCAACAGCAAATTTGAATTGAGCCCTGGGGTGAAAGATTTGGATAAAGTGAAGTTGTTTGTGGATAAGGTAAAGGGGTAGGGTAGTGAGTTGTGAGTGGTCAGTTGTGAGAGGGAGTCGAAATGGAAGGGAGAGTTGAAAAGTAAGAGAAGTTCTTTCAATGTTAAACCTGATGCTATGATACACATACGCAAAGCGGAAGAAAAAGACCTTCCGGAAATATTGGTGATCTACAATGATATCATTGTAAATACCACGGCGGTATATGATTATAAACCGCACACAGCTGCTATGCGAAAACAGTGGTGGGATACCAAAAAGGAACAGGGATTCCCGGTATTTGTAGCGGAAGAAGCTGGCAGGGTAGTGGGCTTTAGTTCCATTGGCCCCTTCAGGGCCTGGGCAGCTTACAAGTACTCCGTAGAGAATTCAGTATATGTAGCATCAGATAAGAGAGGCAAAGGGATTGGGAAATTGTTGATACCACCATTGATCGAAGCGGCCACCCAACTGAACATGCATACCATACTGGCCGGCATTGATGCCAGTAACCAGGCCAGCATTCAGTTGCATGAGGCATTTGGGTTTAAAGAAGTAGCCAACTTTCAACAGGTGGGTTATAAGTTTGGCCGATGGCTTGACCTGAAATTCCTGCAACTGGTACTGGCAACACCGGTACAGCCACAGGAAAGTTGAAGCGTAAACCAGATTACAAGTAAGTGCATTTAAAATAGCAGACCAATGATCAATCGAACCGTTCCTTTGGGACAGTACAAAGGAACTTACCAGCAGCCAAATATATTCGGGTATTATGGAAATTTCGGTGGCGCCTATATTCCCGAAATGCTGCACCGCAATGTGGAAGAGCTAAAGAACCGTTATATACAGATCATGTATGATGCCTCTTTTCAGAAAGAGTTTCACGACCTTCTGAAAAACTATGTAGGAAGGCCCACTCCCTTATACCTCGCACAACGCCTCAGCAAACAATTCAATACAAAGATCTACCTCAAGCGGGAAGACCTTTGTCATACCGGCGCTCATAAGATCAACAATACCATTGGACAGATATTGCTGGCAGAGCGCCTGGGCAAGAAACGCATTATTGCAGAAACAGGGGCAGGTCAGCATGGTGTGGCTACCGCCACCGTGTGTGCCCTGAAAGGAGTAGAGTGCATTGTATACATGGGTGAGAAAGATATTGAGCGCCAGGCGCCCAATGTGGCAAGGATGAAAATGTTGGGCGCTACAGTGATCCCTGCCACCAGCGGCAGCAAGACCCTGAAGGATGCCACCAATGAAGCCATCCGCGACTGGATCAACAACCCCGAGGATACCCATTATATTATCGGTAGCGTAGTAGGCCCACATCCTTATCCGGATATGGTGGCCCGCTTTCAAAGTGTGATCAGTGAGGAAATACGCCGTCAGCTGAAAGAAGAGACCGGTAGCGAATTTCCTTCGCATGTATTGGCCTGCGTAGGTGGCGGCAGCAATGCAGCCGGCGCCTTCTACCATTTCCTGGAAGAGTTTGCCGTACAATTGGTGGCCGTGGAAGCAGCCGGTCATGGTGTTGACAGTGGTATGAGTGCTGCTACTACCCAACTGGGAAAACCAGGTGTATTGCATGGCAGCAAAAGCCTGGTAATGCAAACGGAAGATGGTCAGGTAGTAGAGCCACACAGTATTTCAGCCGGACTTGATTACCCGGGCATCGGCCCCCTGCATGCTCACCTGTATGAAACAGGCCGCGCAAAGTTCTTAAGCGCTACTGATGAGGATGCATTAAAGGCAGCCTTTAACCTTGCCAAGCTGGAAGGGATCATCCCGGCGCTGGAATCGGCGCATGCTTTATCGGCACTAAACCAGCTCTCTCTTAAATCGAGCGATGTGGTGGTGCTTTGTTTGTCGGGCAGGGGCGATAAGGATTTGGCTACGTATATGAAGGCAATGGAGAAATAGGAGTTAGCTTTTAGGTATTAGGTATTAGCTTTTGGGTATTGGCTGTTCGCTAACAGCTAAAAGCTAACCGCTAATAGCTTTTAGAAAATGGGTTCTTTCAATATTTGCAATTCAAGCATAAGTAAAATAACATGAGCAGGATACAGGAGTTATTCAAAAGGAAGAAGGACCATGTGCTGAATATTTATTGTACAGCGGGTTATCCCCAGGCGGATAGCACCCTGCCGGTGATGCAGGCCCTGGAAGATAATGGCGCCAACCTCATTGAGCTGGGTATGCCTTATAGCGATCCGCTGGCCGATGGGCCGGTGATACAGGCCAGCAGCAGCATTGCACTGGCCAATGGCATGACGATCAAAAAGCTGTTTGAACAGCTGAAGGATATGAGAAGCAAGAAAGGTACCGTCGATGCAGAAGGCGGCGGCAGTGGCGGACTGCGGGGAGGCCATATTCATGTGCCCGTGATCCTGATGGGCTATATGAACCCGGTGATGCAATATGGCTTTGAAAAGTTTTGTGCCGATGCAGCTGGCGTAGGGATCGATGGACTGATATTACCCGATCTTCCTGAACATGAATTTGAAACAGAATACGGTCCCATCATCAAAAAGTATGGACTGGATTTTATCTTCCTGGTAACACCGGAAACTTCTACAGAACGTATCCGGAAACTGGATGCCCTGAGCACCGGTTTCCTGTATGCCGTATCCTCTTCTTCTACTACGGGGAAAGATAAAGACATGAGTGGTGTGAGTGCTTACCTGCAACGCTTGCAGGATATGCAACTGACCAACCCGATACTGGTAGGTTTTGGTATTAAAGACAAAGCCAGCTTTGAAGCTGCCTGTGCATATGCCCAGGGCGCTATCATCGGCACCGCCTTTATACAGGCGCTGGAAAACAAGCAGGGTGCGGATGTGCCAACAGCTATTGAGCAATTTTTGAATAAGGTCTTACAATAATCGTACTTATAAATGAGCTGTCAGCCTGAGCCTGTCGAAGGCGGCTTCGATAAACTCAGCCTGACATTTACCTTATTACAATAATCGTTATGAGTTTAGTGATCGTTAAATACAATGCCGGTAATATTCAGTCTGTATTGTATGCATTGGAAAGGATTGGCGTGGAAGCAGTAGTGACGGATGACCATGAGCAGATCAGGAAGGCGGATAAGGTGATCTTTCCCGGGGTAGGAGAGGCCAGCAGCGCCATGCGCTACCTGAAAGAAAGGGGACTGGATGAAGTATTGAAAAGCCTGCAGCAACCCGTACTGGGTATCTGCCTGGGTATGCAACTGATGTGTGCTTACAGTGAAGAAAATGATACACCCTGCCTGGGGATCTTCCCCGAGCAGGTAAAGTTGTTTAGACCTCCTGCCGGCAGTAGCCTCAAAGTACCACAGATCGGATGGAATGCCATCTACAACCTGAAGACAGACCTCCTGAAAGATACAGCAGAAAACAGCTATTGTTACTTTGTACATGGCTACTATGCATCCCTCGGTGATCATACGATTGCCACCGCCGATTATGTACAACCTTATAGCGCCGGTCTGCACCGGGATAATTTCTACGGACTGCAGTTTCACCCCGAAAAGAGTGCTAAGGTGGGAGAACAATTGTTAAAGAACTTTTTGAGTATATAAGATGGAGATCAAACCCGTACCATTGCCCGATGTATGGAGGATACGCCAGACGGTCATGTATCCCGAAGAAAGCCTTGACTTTGTGAAGCTGGGGCAGGATGAATCAGGCCTGCATTGGGGACTATATATCAAGGGAGAACCGGTATCTGTCATATCCGTATTTGAAGAATGGGGACAGGTACAGTTCAGGAAATTTGCTACGCTCAATCAGTACCAGGGAAAAGGTTATGGCACCGCCTTGCTGCAATATGTAATGGATTGGGCAAAGCGCAAGGGCAAGCAGACCATCTGGTGCAATGCCCGGCTCACCGCTACCGGCATTTATAAAAAGTTTGGCATGAAGGCCACCGGTAAAACCTGGCAGAAGTATGGCCTGGATTTTATTAAAATGGAAAAACAGTTACAACAACCTATGCAGATCATTCCCGCTATTGATATTATTGATGGAAAGTGTGTGCGGCTTACACAGGGTGATTACCAACAGAAGAAAGTATACAACGAGCACCCGCTGGAAGTAGCCCTGGAGTTTGAAGGCGCCGGCCTGGAGCGCCTGCACCTGGTAGACCTTGATGGGGCCAAAGCCGGCGCCGTGAAGAACTGGAAAGTATTGGAAACTATTGCTTCCAAAACGAAGATGGTGATCGACTTCGGTGGCGGTATCAAAACAGATAAGGATGTAGACATAGTTTTTAACTCAGGCGCAGCGCTGGCCACGGTGGGCAGCATTGCAGTGAAGAATGAAGTGGAGTTTGTGAAATGGCTGTTGATCTATGGCGCCGATAAATTTCTGCTGGGTGCTGATGTGAAGGAAGAGAAGATCGCCGTAGGCGGCTGGCTGGAGACCACCGATATCTGGATCTATGATTTTATTGAGAAGTATATGGCGCATGGTGTGCAGCAAATCTTCTGTACCGATGTGAGTAAGGATGGTTTGCTGCAGGGGCCTGCTACGGATCTGTATCAAAACATCCTGAAGAAGTTCCCCAAATTGAACCTGATAGCCAGTGGTGGCGTAAGCAATATGAACGATGTGCTGCAGTTGCAGGAGATCGGCTGCAGTGGTGTGATCATTGGTAAAGCCATTTATGAGGGACATGTCACGATCAGTGACCTGGTAAAAATATAAATTGTCAGCCTGAGTCCCGCTAGGGCGGGATAAACTCTGTCGAAGGCGGCTTCGATAAACTCAGCCTGACATCCTAAAATTGGACATTAAAAATAATTGAAGTGTTAACAAAGCGTATCATTCCCTGCCTCGATATCAAAGACGGCCGCACGGTGAAAGGAACCAATTTTGTGAACCTGCGTGATGCGGGCGACCCGGTTGAGCTGGGCGCGCTGTATGCTCAGCAGGGGGCCGATGAACTGGTGTTCCTGGATATTACGGCCACTAATGAGAAAAGGAAAACCTTGAGTGAGTTGGTCAACCGGATAGCGCACCATATCAATATACCTTTTACTGTTGGCGGTGGTATCAGCAGTGTGGAAGATGTGCAGGTGCTGTTGCAAAACGGAGCGGACAAAATATCTGTGAACACCGCAGCATTTAAGCGGCCTGAATTAATTAAAGAACTGGCCAGGGAGTTTGGTAGTCAATGTGTGGTGCTGGCCATCGATACGCGCCTGGAAGCTGATGGCGAGTGGTACGTGTACCTCAATGGGGGCCGGGTGAAAACCGAAGTCAAATGTTTTGACTGGGCCAAACAGGGCGTAGACCTGGGCGCCGGGGAGATCCTGCTCACTTCCATGAACCATGACGGCACCAAACAGGGATTTGCGCTCGACATTACCCGCCGGCTGGCAGAGGCCCTGCCGGTACCCGTGATCGCCAGTGGCGGTGGCGGTAGTATGCAGCATTTTGTGGATGTATTTGAACAGGGGAAGGCCGATGCAGCGCTGGCTGCCAGCATCTTCCACTTTAAGGAGATCAGTATTCCCGAATTAAAGGGATATTTGCAGGGCAAACAAATCGCAATCAGACCCGTATGATCTTTTGGATCGTCATCATATTGTTTTTGGCAGCTGGCTTTATGCTAGTCATATTACCTTACCTGAAAAACAAACAGGCAGACCGGGAATGGGATCGACGTGAAAGGCTGCAGGAAAAACAGGAGCAGTTAATGGAATCGTTGCGGGCGAAAAAGGAAGAGAATACAGAATCCGGTATGCAGAATCCAGAATAAGAGAACCGTATTCAATTCATGTAATTCGTTTTTAATTTGTGTTATAATGAAAGTTGATTATTCAAAATACACCGATGGACTGGTACCTGCCGTAGTGCAGGATTTCAAAACGCATAAGGTGTTGATGCTGGGATTTATGAATGAGGAAGCTGTGAAGAAAACCATGTCCGAAGGCAAGGTTACTTTTTACAGCCGTAGTAAAAAGCGCTTGTGGACCAAGGGAGAGGAGAGTGGCAATCATTTGCTGGTGAAGGAGATACTGTCCGATTGCGACAATGACACCCTGCTCATCAAAGCCCAGCCCCTAGGGCCTACCTGCCATACAGGCGCCGATACCTGCTGGAGTGAGCGGAACCACCAGGAGGATTTCCTGTATTATCTGGAAGATATTATAGAATTACGTAAGAAGAGCTCCGATGAGAAATCCTACGTGAAGCAGCTTTTTGGTAAGGGAATCAATAAAATGGCACAAAAAGTGGGGGAAGAAGCAGTGGAACTGGTGATAGAGGCAAAGGATTCAAATGATGATCTTTTCCTCAATGAAGCGGCTGATCTGCTTTTCCATTATTTGATTTTACTTAACGCAAAAGGTCATAATTTAGAGTCCGTCGTGAATATTCTACGGCAGCGACATTCAAAATAAATAGCTCTCTATGAAGCAGTTACTGGTATGCATATTTTTAATACCCATGGGGTTGCTGGCACAGACAGGGTTTGTGATCAAGGGAAATGTGATGGGCCTGCCCGAGGCATCCAAAGTAACCCTCACCGATGTAAACAATGCAACCGATACCCTGGCCCGTGGCAAGGTGGATAAAGGTCTGTTTGAATTGAAAGGAAGCATCAAAGAAGCCAACCTGTACCAGCTGAATTTTGATGGCGTTGAGAAGAAGACCATCCTGTTTATAGGCAATGACAATGTTACCGTGCAGGGCAATGTTGAGAATGTACAGGACATCGTGATAAGGGGCTCTTCCGTGCATGATGATTTTGTAACTTTTCAAAGCACTTTCAATCCCCTTTTCAAAAAGCTGACGGAAATGAACCAACAGCTTTATAATACGCCCAATGTGCAACCCGGCGATTCCATCATGGTGGCTTATATGAACCACGTGGAAAAGACGAAAGCTGCCATTGAGAAGTTTACTGTTGAAAGAAAAGGTTCTCCCGTGGCCCCTTTTGTACTGGTAGTAACCAGCGAACTGGAGCAGGATATCAGCATTCTGGAAAAACATTTTAACCTCCTGGCAGCTACTGGTCAGCAGGGCTTTTATGGCAAGATACTGAAGCAACGTATTGATGATAGTAAGATCGGGGCCATCGGCAGTCAGGCCATCGAATTTACCCAAAATGATACAACCGGTAAACCCGTAACCCTGGCTTCTTTCCGTGGCAAATATGTGCTGGTGGATTTCTGGGCCAGCTGGTGCAAACCCTGCCGCATGGAGAATCCCAATGTGGTTACTGCCTTCAACAAATTCAAAGAGAAGAATTTTACCGTACTGGGCGTATCCCTCGACAGGGAAAAACAATCCTGGTTACAAGCGATTAAAGATGATAACCTGGCCTGGACGCAGGTGAGCGACCTGAAATTCTGGAGCAATGAAGTAGCCCGCTTGTATAAAGTAGAAGGCATACCTCAAAACTTCCTCATCGATCCCACTGGAAAGATCATTGGTAAAAATCTAAGGGGAGCAGGATTACAAACTAAGTTATGTGAACTCCTGGGATGTAATTAAGGAGAGAATGTAGAATACAGAATCCAGAAGAATACAAAATACAGGGTTTGTAAAATATTAAAGTCGTTGACGAGTAGTCAACGACTTTTTTTATGGAGTAGCATTCTTTATGCTGCCTTTCTTCTGTCTCCTGTATTCTGTGTTCTGTATTCTTAATTCACATCTTTCCCATCCTGGAGCAGCTGGATGATCCTCATCACATTGTCCTTATTCACTTTGTCAGGCGCCTGTGGAAGTGCTTTCAGGGCATATTCCACGGCTTTCTTGTAATCTTTGAGTGCTGAGTACCCTCTCGTCATACCCATATTGGTGGTAAAAGTATTCGGGTTTTTATCGTAGTTCAGTTTAAAAGCATCGAAAGCTTCTTTGGTTTTCTTTTGTAGCAGTAACTGCCTGGCATAACCATGTATCTGCGCAGGATTGCCCAGCGGCAAGGCTTCTTTCATCAACGCCTCAGCTTCTGCTCCACGATTCAGCCTGGCCAATAATTGCGCTTTGGTAGAGAGTGTGGTGAAGTTCTTTTGACCTACAAATGTTCCGTTGACCGCTTCTTCCGCCCAGGCCAACCCTTCTTCGAAGTTCACATTGTGTACCAGGCAATAGACAGCAGCCTGGTTGTAGTTTTGCCAGCCAGGGTTAAAGCTTTTTTCACTGCGCAATTCCCGGCGGAAAGATTCCAGTTGAATATTGACATAGTCGGTTGAAAGGCGGAAGGGGATCATGAGTTTTTCCCATTCCAGTGCCACCGTGGCCGAGGAGTCGTTTTGATTGAGGAATTCATACTTGAGCCATTCCACACTTTTGTCCAGCGGTACCGGTTTCACCGTTACACGTACGGCGTCTTCTTTATCATTATAAAAGAAACTGCCCCAGGACGTATAGTTTTTGGAAAGAATAACCGTGGAAGCCAGGGAGTCGTAAGCAATGAATAAACCGTATTTGCCGGCTGGTACTGGTTTGCCTTCAATCATTACCGGGGTGGTAAATTCGATCACCGTATTTTCGTTGGCGCCTGCCCTCCAGGGCGCGCTTTTACTGGTGCCAAATCCTAAGTCCATATAACCTTTGTGTACCAGGTTGCCCCATATCTTTCCTTCCCGTCCTTTTACAGCCGGGCGGCCGTATTCAATACTTACAGTGGTGATGCCAATATTCTCGCTTACCTGGGCTTTTCTGTTGCCTCCATCGGGTGTGGTGGTGAGTTGGGCAACTGTGTTGGTGAGGAAGAGGAATACAGCTGCGGCTGTCAGCAATTCGTTTTTCATGCAGATTGTTTTAGTTAACTAAAGCTAAAGAAGATTAAGCCAGAAGAGAAGCGAATTGGGACTTGCCGTCAAAAGAACGGGATGAACTGACGGTTTCTATGACCTAAGGTAAATACATGATAAAAGCTATCTTTTTCATACATACAAGATTGAAAACCAGTACAACAGGTTGTTGGACAGCTCATTCCTGTTATTCAGGGTATTGTTCCGGTAGTTTATAGACCGCCACTGCCTTTTGCATTCTGTAAAGCATTTACTACCATCTATGAACTATTTAGGGCCATTTGCTAATTGCTCCAAAATGGATCGCTCATGTGATATTTACTTTGTAGTGTAAATGATGATAACCTTATTTAGTCGATGGCTGGTTACAGCTGTTTTTATTCTGCCTGCGTTTTGCATGCAGGCGCAAACAAGTAAAACTATGACAGGTGCGTATTACCTGAGGGGTGTGACGGAAGTAGCCTCCGGTTTTAAGTTAAATGCTGATTCCACTTTTGAGTTCTTCTTTATCTATGGTGCGCTGGACCGTTATGGAACGGGCAATTGGCAGGAGAAAGAGGGTAAACTGGTGCTCAACAGCAGGCCACAGCCCTCCAGGGATTTTGCCCTGGTGACCAGCAAAGCCGTACCGGGCGACCAGATCAGTATTCGTATTATTGACAGCAATTCCATGTTGCTCCCGTATGTACATGCAAGGATTAGCCCGGGCGATGCCGATCAGTTGGTGACTGCCGATCAGCAGGGAATGATCCTGTTGCCTAAGCAGAAGATAGATACCATCACCCTGCTATTTGAGTTTTGCCCTGAGCGTCATTCTACGTTTTCCGTTGCGGACAATACGCATAATTACTTTGAGTTCCGCTTTGAGCCCTGGCTCATGGAGGTGTTTTTCAACAACTTCGCCTTGCAGAGCGATAAAAACGGATTGTATGGAAAACACCCTTTGATGGAAGGCGCTCAATTCCGTTATAATAAATAATTCATTGTCAGCGTTAATGGTCATTGACCCTTATTTACTAACCCTCTTTTATACCTGATTTTATGTGGCTTTCATTTTTACTCTACATCATTGTTTCAATAGGTTTACTGGTTTTCCAACTCAGGCGCAAGGGAGCGTAGGGAGGAGAATACAGAAGACTGGAGACAGAATACAGCATGGCTGCCTCGCTTAGGGCAAACTGTACTTTCAGTCGCCAGCCTCTGACTGGTGATGGCTAATAACATAGATAGAAATAAAAAAGTCGTTGACAATTATTGGTCAACGACTTTTTTTATATGGTAGCCATTCTATATCCTGAATGGTGACTATTTCTTAATGCTGAATTCTAAATTCTGTATCCTGTATTCTGTCTTCTGCATTCTTCTTAATTCCCTCCTTTGTCGTCTTTCTTTTTACCACCAAAGATGCGTCTGAAGAGGCCGTCTTTTTTCTTCTTCTCCTCTTGTTTCACTTCCTCTTTCGGGTCTTTTTTCTCTGGTACCTGGTTTTTGGGTTTCACCGCTTCTTCCAATACCTTTTGTTCTTCTATCGCCTGTTTGGAATCCGTAGGAATGTTTTGCGTATCCGGGGTGCTCAGGTACTCATCAGCTGTACCATTGCCCACATCGTTTCCTTCAGCACCGGGATCGGGGGGACCAGCCACACCACCACCGTAATCGTATGCCTCGCGCACATTCTCTGGCTGTACGAATTTAGCTTGTCTATCCAGTCCCAGGGTTTTATCAGCAAAGGCTTTCTGGAAGAAATATTCCCAGATGGGGCGTGCTGCCCTGCCACCTTCACCGAGGCCGCCATCCAGGCGAATGAAGCGGTCATCACAACCAATCCAGGCGCCTGCCATCAACTGAGGTGTAAAGCCAAAGAACCAGGCATCCGAGTTGTCGTTCGTAGTACCGGTTTTACCACCCATCTCTGCAATGCCTAAACGTGAACGCAAACCGGCAGCAGTACCATAATCGGTAGCGCCCTGCATCATGCGGCTCATGGTATAGGCTGTGGATTGACTGATCACTTCTTTGCGTTCAGTATCAAAACGGGCCAATACATTACCGTTCTTGTCTTCAATACGGGTAATATAAATAGGCTTGGTGCTGAAACCGCCTGAAGGGAACATCGTATATCCCCACATCATCTCGTACAGCGAAAGATCGCAGGTGCCGAGCGCGATGGAAGGGAAGGGTTCTACTTTGGTAGGTATATTGATCTGCTTCAGGAAATCGGAAAAACGCTGGGGGGTAGTTTGCTTAATGATATAAGCCGCTACTTCGTTGACAGACCAGGCCAATCCGCTGGCCATTGTGCGGGTGCCTACACGCCCCCTGTTTTTAGCAGGTACATAACCGGAACCGGGAAAGTATTGTTGTGTTTGCTCACACTGCGTTTCCGGAGTGAAGCCGTATTCTTCAATAGCCAGTGAATACAGGAATGGCTTGATTGAAGAACCTACCTGCCTTTTGGTCTTCAGGTTTACGTGATCGTATTTATAGTTCTTGAAGTCAATGCCACCTACCCAGGCTTTTACCTGTCCGCTGAGCGGGTCCATCACCATGAAAGATGCCTGCATCATTTCGCGGTTGTATTTAATGGAATCCATGGGCGTCATCACCGTGTCTTTCTCTTTCTTGGGATTCCAGGCAAATACCTTCATGGGTGTTTTCTGGTAAAAGGTCTTCTTGATCTCTGCATCACTGAGTCCGTCGTCTTTGAGATTCTTCCAGCGCTGGCTGCTTTTCATGTATCCTTCCAGGATATTGTCATGACCTTTCCACACCGCATCCGTCTTCACCCCGCGCTGTGCTGCAAGGGCCCGCTGTAATACAGGCAGGTGCTTGGCCACCGCTTCTTCAGCGTACAATTGCATGCGGGGATTGATGGTGGTATAGATATGCAGCCCGTCTGCATAGATATCGTAATCATCTCCATTGGGCTTTTTATGGTCTTTGGTCCATTTCTTCAGTTCCTCGCGGATCACATCCAGGAAGTAAGGAGCGATACCGTTGTTCTCATCCATCTTTTTATAATTCAGGCGGATGGGTTCTTTTTTCAATCTGGCGGCTTCTGCCTCCGTGAGGAAGTTGTTGCGTGCCATCAGTTCGATCACCGTATTACGGCGATCAAAAGAGGCCTTGTAATAAACTCTCGGATTGTAGGTGCCGGTGGCTTTTTGCATGCCTATGAGCACCGCTGCTTCTTCCACGGTGAGCCGGTCTGGCTCTTTGGAAAAGAAGGTACGGGCAGCATTGCGGATGCCGTATACGTTATCACTGAATGAAACGGTATTCAGGTACAGTGCAATGATCTCCTGCTTGGTGAAGTTGCGCTCGAGTTTGATGGCAATGATGTTTTCTTTGAGCTTTTGCAAGATTCGCCCTACAATATTCTTAGCCCGCTCATCAAACATATTCAGTGCCAGCTGCTGCGTAATCGTACTGGCGCCACCATCCTTGCCCAGTGTACCAATAGCCTTGGTAAGGCGGATACCATCAATGCCCGAGTGATCATAGAAGCGTTTGTCTTCTGTGGCCACCAGTGCATTGATCACATGTTTGGAAATATCATTGTATTTGACATAGCTGCGGTTGCCTCGCTCGCGGTAGTATTTGCCCATGGGCGTACCATCATCGCCAAAAACTTCCGAGGCGAGCGTAATGGATGGATTTTCCAGCTCTGCCAGGGAAGGCATACCCCCAAATACACCCCAGTTGAGGAGCAGTAAGAACAATACGATACCGAGAAAGCCATATAGGAATATGCGCCAAAAGATCTTAACAGGACGGGTCATATTATTAATTAACTTTTATTAAGGGTTATTGATCAACTGCAAAAACCATACTTGATTGCTCTGCTGCAATCCTGTCAGGTGGGACCGGTATATAAGTAGTTGTTTTTCAGCAAAGTTCGGGCTTTTTCACCATTCTGCTAAAATGTTAAAACCTCTATCCGGGGTACCAAGGCCCTGGTCCCGCTGTATTTCTTCTGAATTCTATAGGCTGTGTCCTGTATTCTTCTCCTAGAATTTCCCCGGGAACATTTGCTGCAGGAACAGTTTATAAGTATCTACATCTTTGGTATTCTGCAATATGCCGAGGTTGGCATCCGTAACGATCACAAAAGTATATTTCGCAGTTGGCAGCCAGGGGATCAATTCCCCGGTAGCTATTTTGCGGGCTTTTTCCATGTATTCGATGGCGGCATTGGCATTCTCAAAGCTGGAGATCGTCATCAATCTGACAGTATCCGACAGCGGCTGATTGCCCATCTGGAAAGCTTTATTGAAATAGCGCTCTTTGTTGTACCGGTTGAAGGCATTGCGGGCCTCTGTGATGTATACAGGATCCACTTTGGTTAGCACCAGCGCCACCATATGCGTTGCAGTGGGATCATACAGGAAGGCTGGTTTGCCGGGCGTTACGGTCACTTCCCTGGCCTTTGTCACAACGCTATCCTTGGCCGGTGTTACTGGCTTTTGCTGCACACTGTCGGTCACCGGCTGTTTGGGAATAGGCGTAGCATTCACTACCAGCGCATCACGTTTCAGCTTATCAGTGCCAATGGGTGCTTTTTGTGCGTTCTGTGTACTGTCTTTTTTAACAGCGGAAGATTTGGTAGTGGTCTCTATAATGCGGGCCTGCTCTTCTTCTACCACCGGCGGCGCCACTACAGCGGTATCCACTTTTGCAACAGGTTGTATGGGCGAATCGTCTATCAGTGCGATGCTGTCTTCTTTCGGACGTTCTATTTTCAACTTCGTCAGGTAATCTTCGATCTGTGCCCGGCGACCCAATACATCGATCAGCGTTTTGGCTTTTTCGGCCATGGGTGTATTGGGGAAAGTGGTCACGATATTATTGAGCGATGCTTTGGCCGAATCGTCCAGGCGCTGGTGGATGAAGTAAACAGACTGGATGTACAGCAGCTGAGGCGTCCAGTAGCTTTTACCATACAGACTATCCGACAGTTTCTTTTGCTCCAGCGCATCAATAAAGTTGCCTTCAATGAACAGGTTGTATACATGCTCATACTGCCGTGTCATCGCAGCTTTAGCTGCCAGTTCTTGGGGTGTGCCTTTGGGGTTGGAGATGGTTTTCTCAAAAGTAGTACCTGGGTATTTAGCTTTCAGTTCTGCCGCTACCCGTGCTGCACTGGAATTAAGGCCCATTTTGTTGTAACAATAGTACAGGTGATACAAGACTTCCGGACGCAGGTTGCTGTAACCAAATCTTTCCAGGAATCCTTCAAAAGTGGTAATGGCAGAAGCATAATCTTCCAGCCCTTCCATATAAGCTACCCCCAATAATACCTGTGCATTTTCAATTGAATCATTGGAGAAGGATAGTTGCTTTTCAGAGAGGGGCAGGTTTTTCAGCAGGCCTTCATAACTGAGGTCTGCAGGACCTGCAGGATTGCCGCTGCCATCGATGCCCGCCTGGAGATTGCCTGCTACCTGGTCTGATGTTATCGGCACCTGGTTGCTGGCTTGTCTTACCGCAGCTATGCGGCTCCAGTTGTCTACATTTTGCCGCGTGCCCCATTTATTCTTGAAATCAGTATAGCCTTTTGATTTGAGCCCCGGATTGTAGAAGTACCAGTCACCCTTCGTATTGCTGTTACTGAACAGGTCGGGTGGGGGAGCGTTGTCGTTATTGTTGTTCTGAAACGCATTGTTGTTGTTAGCAGCAGAAGGATCTTCTTCTTTGATGCCTTGTTGCTTGCGCAGCTGTTTGGCCAGTTTGCGTACAAAAGCCTCTCTTTCCGCCTCCGGCATACCGGCAATGCGCTGCAGGCTATCCTGTCTTTGAATAACCGACAGCTGTTGTACAATGCGTACCAAAGCGCCTTTGCGCATATCATATACCTGTTGGCTGAGAATGGTAGAATCCACAACCGTTACACTGTCATAATAGTTTTTGGATTCCGCATATTCCTTTTGGTCAAAGCTCAATCCACCCAGCATCAGGAAAGCCCTCGATTTGTAGGCATTATCGCCGCTGGGGTTAGTATAGCGTGTTGCTTTTAATAAGAGTGCTTTGGCGCCCGGAATATTGTTGCGTTCCAGCTCCATTTGTGCCGCTGCAAAATAAATGATGTCGCGGTAGTTGATGTACTTATCACGGCGCGCCATTTTCACCAGCGTATTGATGTTTTCCTGGATGGCTTTTTCATCTCCTTTATTCTGCCGGATGCTGTTGAGCCGCGCATATACTTCCAGTACAGGGTCCAGCGTATGGTTGATCACCCGGTCATAGAACTCCTGTGATTTTTGATGGTCTTTGATGCGTTCATACAATTGCGCAATGAGGTATTCCCAGCGTGACTTTTCCGCCCGGTTGGCTGCATTGGGCAGTGCCCGTTCCAGGTACACCGCGGCACTATCATAAAACTGTTGTTTATAGAAATACCAGGCCTGTACTTCCAACAGGTCTGTTTGCAGGCGGTCGGGAAAGTTGGGATCGTGTTTCAGCGTTTCAATCAGGCCCGAAGCTTCTGCCATTTCATCTTTGGCCAGGAAGGTCCTGATCTGCCAGATGAAGGATTCATTGCGGCTGGGCGGACTGGTCCATACCTTGGTAACCAGGTCCGTCTTTTCTTTCGTGGAAATAGAGAATGCGTTGCCGCCTTCGTTGGCATTACTGCCAATAGGCATATCATAGCCATCTTTTTCCCGGGGGGAGTAGATGTAGTTGATGTATTGAAAAGTGAAATAGGCCGTGTCGAGATTATTCTTGTAATAATAAGCCTTGCCCATGAGCATGTACAGGTTGTCCGTCCAGGTAGTGCGAAGGTCGTGTATCAGAATGCCTGTATTGGCTTTGTAAATAACCGAATCGAGGTCCCTGTCCTGAGAGGTTTGTTGCAGGCTGTAATTGTAAAAGGGGAGGAGCTGCGTATAGTCGTCTTTGAAGCCTGATTTGGCCCGGTCGATGATCTCTTCCAGTTTGGCATTGGCATTAAAATGCCAGTTGAATTTCGTAACCCCATTCTGTGTAAAGCGGCGCACCGCCGTCCACTTCTTATCGCCGGTTTTTTCAGAGCGCAGCTTTTTTTCTTCGTATTTCTTGGGTTTCCCCTTCAGGTCAAAAGAAAGCAGGGGCTGCTGAGCGGAAGTTTCCGGCAACCAAACGTAGGAGAACAGGAGAAGTAGTAAGAATATCCGCATCATCGAGACCGTCATTGCTCCGCAAACTAAAACCTTCATAACTGAATTTCAAGAAAAATATTATAAAATACAGGCTTTATTTTTTTGTTTCCACAGTAGTGTGCATTTCGGCCTATCTTGTTACCTTTAAAGCGCTGAAAAACCTCTGTATGGCCAAATTCGATGCCAATTCCACACTGAAACGTTTACAAAACCGCTACCGCCTGGTAGTGATGAATGATGATACTTACGAAGAGGTTGTTACGTTTAAGTTATCGCGCCTGAGTGTTTATATCGTTCTTAGCACCATTTTTGTGTTGTTGACCGGTCTCACCGTAGCCCTGATTGTCTTTACACCCCTGCGGATGTATATTCCGGGTTATGGGGATGTAAATGCCACGCGCGAGTTGCGTGAGCTGAAGATCCGGACCGATTCTCTGGAAACAGTCATGCACCAGCGGGGTCAATACCTGGATAATGTCAAAAATGTGTTGCAGGGCAATGTAAGCGTCCAACTGGATACAACCGCCCTGGATATTCCCAAGCCAGAGACCATTGATGAGTAGGAATGAAGACTGCATACACGAATTAGGCGAATTGTACGTTCTAGTTACCCGGATCCAACGAATCGGCTCATTGTTTTAATATCCTAACTCATTTAAAACCAGTTCATATGTTCAACCAAAAGTCCAAATCTGAAACCTTTCAGGAAACGCCCACGCCCGGTGGTGCGAGTATTATTGCTTCCGGAACTACACTCAAAGGTGATATCAGCAGCAGCGGCGACATCCGTATTGACGGCATTCTGCAAGGCAATGTGCACTGCACAGCCAAAGTAGTTATTGGCTCCAATGGTGTGGTCAATGGCGATATTGCTGGTCAGCAGGCAGATATTATGGGCAAGGTCACCGGAACCATTAAGGTGAAAGAATTGCTGCAACTGAAAGGCGGTAGCCAGGTAAATGGCAATCTCCATGCAGGAAAGCTGCAAATTGAGCCCAGCGCCAATTTCAATGGTCAGTGTCATATGTCAGGAGCCGAAAGTTCCCCTGTACAGGCTGCTTCTTCCAATGGCCAGGCCGATAAGCGTACCGAAAAAGCCGTGCTGGCAGGCGCTTAAGCATTGTTTCCATTGTTTATCTTTATAATATGTTGACTTTAAATGGGTTGACCAGGAAGTCTGTTGCCCCTATCCCCTGTGGACCAGATGCGCCCCACAGGATTTCTATACCCCTGCCGTACCTTGTATTTTGAATGCTTCTGTATGCAGTCTCCTGTATTCTACATTCTATTTCTCCTGTATTCAGTATTCTTTTCTCTTCGTAAATTTGCTCTCATGGAGCAACAAACCGCATCGAAGGCTTTTCTACCCATTACTATTATCTTCCTGGTTACCAATTCTTTTTTCCTGGCCGGACGTTCCCTGCTCACCAAATGGGGCGTGGATACCGATATACTCATCATGGGAAATCTTCTCCTGATTGCCCTGACCATTTTTTCCTTTTACCAGCATATCCGGGCTTTGCGTAATAAGAACATACACGCTTTTTTGCGAATGCTGAAAGGCAGTATGCTCATCAAAATGGCTGTATGCGGGGTAGCCGCCCTCATTTACATCCTGGTGGCTGGTAAAAACATCAATACCGGCGCTGTGCTGGGTTTTATGTTGCTTTATTTTTTATACACCCTTACCGAAGCGGCTATTGTGATGAAACTTAGCAAGCAGAACAAGAATGCCTAAACAGGAAGCGCCATTGGATTACCTGCGCCGGTTTATCCCTGAACCGGCGGTTTTGAAAGTGCTGGAATACCTCCGGCAGTACAATGTACACCTCACTATTACACAAGAACGCAAAACGGTGCTCGGCGATTACCGCCACGCTACACAATACAAGACCCACCGCATCAGCGTCAATGGAAACCTCAACAAATATGCATTCCTCATTACCCTGGTGCATGAACTGGCCCACCTGGTCACTTTTACCCAATACGCCAACCGCGTGCAGGCCCATGGCAAAGAATGGAAGACCCTGTATGCCGTATTGCTGTCAGAATTCCTGAAAGAAGCCATTTTCCCGGCCGATATCCGGGAAGCTATCCGTCAGTCCATGCACGATCTGCCGGCCAGTAGCTGTGCCGATGAAGGCCTGATGCGCGTATTGAGACGATACGACCGCAACAACAATGGGATGGTGCTGATAGAAGAGGTGCCCGAAGGTCAGTTGTTTGACATTGGCGAAGGGAGGATCTTCAAAAAAGGTAAGAAACTGCGCAAGCGCTACCAATGCCTGGAAGTAAAGACCGGCAAAATGTATCTCTTTAGTCCTATCTACGAAGTGAAATTAGCGTCGTGAAGAAGGCTGGTGGAAATGGCTAGTGGCTAGTGGTAAATGGTTAGTGGGCCTTTTCGTCGCTAACGATGTATTTCACCACTCACCACTCGCCACTCGCCCTCACAGCGTCTTCAGCATCCAGATATCACATCCAAAATGCCCCGTATTACCCATGGGCGCACTGAGGTATTGAAAGCCGAACTTTTCATACACACTGACTGCCTTCCTGAGTTCCGGCATCGTTTCGAGGTATACCTGGCGGTAACCTGCTTCCTGCGCAAATGATAGTGCTTTATTGATGAGTAATCTCCCCACGCCTAAGCCCCTTGCTTCGGGCAGGAGGTACATTTTTACCAGTTCACAAGTATCCTGCGGTAAACCGTCGGATGGAAAGATGCCTGCACCGCCCATGAGTTGATTATTCACCGTAGCTACATAATAAATACTGCCAGGTGCCTGGAATAACTCATACAGAGCGTCCGTGGTGCTGTCGTAATAAACTGTGCCGGGATGATTGGCGTCAAACTCTGCAAGGGTATTGCGTATAATAATGGCCAGGGCCGGGTTGTCGGCCGGTTCTATGGTTCTGATCTGTACGGGCTGCATGGCGCGAAGATACGATCGGAGAAATGATAGTCAATGCGCTTAGCTGCTGGAAGTTAGCTGGTAGAAACAGCACCCTGTATTAGCGCATGGCCCGAAGCTTGCCGCTCGTATTTAGAAGCTAGCTGATCAGCGCCATGATGCTGTATAAAAGAACATAGCTTACAACAAGGATACCGAAGAAGATCTTGATAGGGCTTTTCATAAAAAGGCAGATGATTAATGGTTGAAGAATGGTTAGTTGTGTATGCCTAACGAAAATCTTGTGCCAGATATTTTGTGGAATGCAGGAATTTTAAAGAAAGGGCCACACCCCGGCAGCAGTTTAGTACCCTTGTAGTTAAAGAAGCGTTAGGATGGGGTGACTGCTGAAGCTGGTGAATTACCCCGATTGAACATATAAATATGCTATATAGACAAATGGACAAGTGTACCTTGCTTGGGAAAGGGGGTGTGACCGGGCCTTTTCTCGATCCTGATACTGCACGCTACCAGTCTGCATGACTTCCCACCTGGGGCAGCACGTAATTCACAAAATATCGTTGCTATAAGTAGGGCTAAGGTTTTGATACCCGTGCCTGTTTGGTTTTTCAATTTGTTTCATGAAAGAGTTTGTACTTACAGAGGTAGATATTGAGCGCGTAAACCAGGCGGCTAAGATGATACAGGATTCCCTGAGATCACATTTCACCATTCCCCAGTGGGCGGAAAAGCTAAAGTTCCCGGAAAAAAGACTTAAAAGAGCTTTTAGAGAAGTACATGGAATGGGTATGTATACTTACCTGCGCCGGCACCGGATGGAAATGGCCAAAGAAATGCTACTGGACGATAAACCGATCAAAGCGATCATCTTAAAGATTGGCTATAAAAGTGAAGGCAACTTCAGCAAGGCTTTTCGTAAAGTATCCGGACATAACCCCAGTGAATGGAAAGACAGGGCCTGACGAACGGCTGTTTAAGATCCCAGGCACTATAAAGACCCTGATTGGAAGGATAACTACCCCGATATAACTCCTTAGGCTTATTAATTTGTGTAAGGTACCATAATTGCTCTTCAACATTTAGCAGTTAACCGGGTACGATTCCTTGTAAGTATACTTTATTGCGTAGCGTGATTTCATTATTGTATGGACCATTTGACCAGGGCCGTTGTCCCTGTTTTTGCCACCATTAAACCTTATCCTCATGAGGATAGAAATCACCAGTACCGACCTTGAGCGGGCGCGCAAGGCTGCGTCGATTATGGAACAATGTCCCAAATCGCATTTTACCATTTCACAACTGGCCGAAAAAGTTATGCTTCCCGAGAAGCGTCTGAAAGCTGTATTCAAACAGCTCTATGGCCTTGGCCTGTATGCCTATCTGCGGCAAGTACGCATGGAAAAAGCCAAAGAACTTTTATTGGAGGGTAAACCTATTAAGGTCATTATTCACACCATTGGGTATGAAAATGAAAGTAACTTTTGTAAAGCCTTCCGCAGCAAATTCAATGAATCGCCCAGGGAATGGCGTAAAGAGCAATGGGCAAAAACAGCTTAAGCAAAAAGACCCCGGCAGGACTATAATTGACCCCGGACTGACCATTTTGCCTGAATAACTTGCAGGTATATTATCCAGATAAGGCTATTGTTACACGTTAAACCTTTTCCTATGTTCATCAACATAAAAGATGCCGATCTATTAAAGTTCACCTATGCCAGGGAACTTATTCTCCGCGATGTGCGTGTTCATTACACCCTCGAACAATTATCTACCCGGTGCGAATTGAATGTATTCAAATTGAAGGCGGGATTCAAACAGCTGTATGGAAAATCTGTTTATGATTTCCTGCAGCACCACCGTATGGAACTGGGCCTTCGCTTACTTACTTCTACAGATAAGCCGATCAAAGAAATTGCCAGCGAATGCGGCTATGGCTACAGCACCAATTTTATTGCTGTTTTCAGAAAGCATTTCAACAGAAAGCCCACAGAGTACCGTAGAAATACACCCAGTACCAAAGACTATTCTCAGGGCGCTCCCCTTACCTGCTATATCGATAAACAAATGATCACGCTTTACCAGTTTCCCGGCAAGACTATTATGCTGCACCGGGTACCGGAAGCCGCACAGTAAAAAAGATCAACATTTCGAAGCATTTCTACACGCAAGAATGAAGCAACATATGAGCTGCCTGGCTGCGGTGCAGGAAACCTGTAGTCTGGGCTCCTATAATTTGTTATGGCAATCCTGTATTGCCCTCTATTGTTCATTCCAATATTGATATAAAATGATAACACCAGCAGTTGTTCAACACCCAATCGAACTGAAAGTAGAGTATTGTGGCAATATGCCCTTCAAACCTTACGATTTGGATTGCATTTCCCAGGCGCATTCGATCCTTGCCAAAGACCCTACCACCAAGATCACCAATGAAGCGCTGGCCACAAAAGTAGGCATCAACCGCAATAAGCTTCATTATGGATTCAAACATGTATATGGCACCACCATCAATCATTTTTTAGAGCAACAGCGCATGGAGAAGGCCGAGCTGTTATTGTCTACCACCTACAAGTCGGTGAAGACAATTGCTGCACTGACAGGTTATTGCAGCAGCAGCCGTTTTGTAGCTGTGTTTAAGAAAGCATTTGGCGTTACCCCCTATCAATACAGGAAACAAAAATGTTTTATAACACATGATCTGCGGTCCTGCTGACACGCCTGCCAGAGAGTGAGGATCCTGCTATGTTTTGTGAAGATGTTGCTATTTTACCATGCTACCTTTTCCAAAAAAGTTATGATCAACAGTGCAAAACCTTTTGAAGGCTTTCTTCAAAAAAACAGGTTTACGAAAGCCATACCTTTTTTAAAAGGAGATGTGTTGGATTTTGGTGGCAATAACGGGGAACTTAAAAAATATGTTTCCGGCAGTTATACCCTGGTAAACTATGATCATTCCCCCATGGAAAATAAGACCTTTGATACCATCGTGGCATTGGCCGTGATAGAGCATATTCCCATGGCAGAAGTATTTAAGATCTTTCGTTTACTCAGGTCAAAGTTAAAACCAGGCGGCGTATTATTGCTGACCACACCTACTCCGCTGGCCAAACCCGTGCTTGAATTATTGGCCTTTATCCACGTACTGGACAAGCAAAACATTGAAGAGCATAAACATTACTGGAACAAAGAGGAAATAGCCGATCTGGCGCAAATAAATGGATTCACCCTTAAGCAGTACGAAAAATTCCAGTTTGGTTTTAACCAGGTAGCTCTATTGACCGCTTAATGCGACATCGCAGATACAGGTTTCTGATGGTACCTCTTCTTCAATAATTGCATCAGGTAGCTGTTTACCTCCCACTGGTTGGTGATGGGGATCCCTGTGGCAGGCATATGCACCATATACGGAAAGGGACCGAACTCAGGTGTAATGGTTAACCTGGTGCTTTCTTTTGTTTTCAGTGCTACTACTTTGTCCCACCAGCCCAGGTGTTTGTTCAGGGCTTCCTGCCATTCGGGCAATCTTGGATCGGGCACCTGAGGTCCTTCTGTATAACCCACCCTGGCATGAATATGCGCTGTTCTTTCAATGGCCAGTTGCATGGCCTGTGGTTGATCATCGAGAAATGATTCCGCCACACATACCCAGTGCGATGCGTCGAGCGTGATCTTTAAGCCTGGGATAGCTTCCAGGTATTTCTGTGTAACATGTGCCGCATAAGAGAATTTATTGCGGTGTGTTTCATGCACTACCGGCAACCCACTGGCCGAAGCTGCCTTGATGAGCGATTCATTCTGACTAAAGCTGAAAAAATCCTTGCCCGTTTGCGAATTGATCTTTTCTACCGGGTAGGGTTTCATTTTTTGTAACCATGCCTGGTAGAGTTCAGCATGTTTGGAAAAATTGGCTTCATAGGTATCATAATGCTGCGCAATGATGGCCAGGTTATGTTTGGCCGCTGTATTCCACACTTCATCCAGCTCTTTTTCTGTAACGGTGCCGGCAATGGCATATTCAATACCATCATAGCCTTCCTGTTTTACTTTCTGGCAAAAGGCGTCCCAGGGAAGGTCTTCACTTCCCCAGCGGGGACAAAAGAATGGAATGATCATAGGATTATACTGTTGTTTTTATTTTCAGCACTTCAGGACGTAGATAGGGCTTATTGAGGTCTACCGTACCTTTCCATGCGTAAGGGTCTTCGCCTGCAATGAGTACAATATCGCGCAGGTCTTCCGTGGCAGGCAGGTTGCCATCCTGGTCCCAGGGCAGCATGGATTCGGCGCTCATATAATGATTAACAAGTGCTGTGCGGAAACAATCTGTTGTTTTATTGCTCCTGGAACTGTGCAGCGTATAGCCGTTGAAGAATACCACCGCACCGCTTTTTACTTCCACCGGTATCATCTGGTCTTTATATTTCGCTACATCGATCGTATCCACATCGGCATATTCAGCAGAATCGTTGGCTACCCGGGGCATCATATAACCAGGCCTGCCGGGAATGATCCACAGGCATCCATTTTCTTCATTGGCGTCATCGATGGCAATCCAGGCGCCCACGAGCGACTTATCCCTGGTAGGGATATAGAACTCATCCTGGTGCCAGGATTGCCCTTTTTTACCCGGCGCTTTTACAAACAGCATCGACTGCATGCATTTGACATTGGGGCTTACCACGCTGGTCAGCACTGCTACGATCTTTGGATGGAAGAGTGCCTTGTAGATCGTCTTTGATATTTTATGGGGAAAATGGATGGCCACGTATTTCTTCAATACATCGGCATCCGTTTCTCCTTCCGCTACAGTAATGATTCCCTCCAGCTGACCTCGTTCTCCCCGGAAGATCGAGGCTGTTTCTTTTTTCAGATCAGCTACCTCATTGGCCGATAGGAGACCGGGCGCTACCAGGTATCCATGCGTGGCATAGAAAGCTATATTTTCCGCTGTCGTGCGTCCGTTTTTTATATAGGCATGTGTTGCGTTCATATAAGTTATTTTAGTTCTCCCCTCTCCTTTAGGAGAGGGGCTGGGGGTGAGGCGGGGTGGGGCAGCCGGGATGAGGCAAACAATGTTTCTATCTCCTCCAGCGACCTCCCTTTGGTTTCTTTTACATTAGACAGCATGTACCCAAAAGCCACGGCGCAAAGTGCTGCATAGCAGAAGAGCGTAGTAGCAATGCTCAGGTGTTTCGTCATGACCGGGAAGGTATAGGTCACCACAAAATCGGCCAGCCATAAAGCCAGCGTAGCTACAGAGAGCGCCAGTCCGCGAATGCGGTTGGGAAAGATCTCCGACAGGTATACCCAGGTAACTGCTCCCAGCGTACAACCAAAAGCGCCTACATAGAGCAACATGAAGATGAGCACGATATAATGATCAAAATACCTGTATTGAAAACATAAGGCCACTACCAACAGCGATACACCCATGGCCAGGCTGCCGGCAAGGAGGAATTTTCTCCTGCCTACTTTGTCTACCAGGCCGATGGCAATAAAGGTAGATACCACATTCACCACGCCTACACAAATGGTTTGCAGCAGGGAGGAGGCGCTATTGAGCCCTGTTTCTTTAAAGATGACCGGCGCATAATACAGGATGGAATTAATACCCGTTACCTGCTGAAACACCGCGATCATAATACCGATCAACAATACCGGCCTGTATATTTTGCCAAACAGTTGCCCGAAGGAAGCCTGTTGTTCCCGGTGAAAGCTGTTTTCAATGGCGGCTATTTCTTTTTGCGCGGCATCTATGCCGGAGGTCTTTATTAAGATGGCCCTGGCAGGCCCTGTTTGTCCCCGCCTGATCAGCCACCGGGGTGTTTCAGGAACCAATAGCAACAGCAGCAGGAAGAGGAGCGAAGGGGCTGCCTGTGAGGCAAACATCCATCGCCAGTTGTTTTCTCCTATTCCATTCAGGGCATAGTTGGAGTAATAAGCCAGGAGGATGCCCACTACAATGGCCAGTTGGTAAAAAGCTACCAGCCTGCCCCGCCATTTGGCGGGCGCTATTTCGGCGATGTACATGGGCGATACCATGGCGGCAGCGCCTACACCCAGGCCTCCGATGAAACGGAACAGGATAAAGAGCCATAATTCATTGGCCAGACCGGCCCCTATTCCTGATACCGCAAAGAGGATGGCGCAGATGATGAGCATGAACTTTCTGCCATACCGGTCCGCCAGTTTGCCGGATGCCATGGCGCCGGCAGCGCAACCAATGAGGATGGAGCTGACTGCCCAGCCCAGCATATATTCATTGAGGGAAAAGTAAGTACTGATATAAGGAATGGCGCCTGAGATAATGGCCGTATCAAATCCAAATAGGAGGCCGCCCAGGGCAGCTACGGCGCTCACCAGGATGATAAATTTTTTATTGGGCTTGTCCATGCCCCGCTTTGCCGGGTTGGCAAGGCCTGGTGGAATTTCGGGGGCGAACAATGATATTGGCTCGTTCATGATGTTGCAGGATTTTAGTTGCCTTTTTCGTAGGTACTCTTGCTTTCCCAGCTTTCGTTGTTCTCAAAATTCTCTGCTCTGCGCGTGAGGATCAGGTGGCCATTGTCCATGCTGTAAGTGTCGGTATAAGCAAATTCAGCCTTGCTGTGATCAGCAGCCGTGTAAATGGTTGTGATCTGTGTAAAACCTTTACCGTCTGCTGTCCATTCGATGGTAATGACCTTTTTTCTTTTGGACTTCGTGATCTTTTCAAAGGGTGCATTGTACTTCAGGCTATCCGTACTGGTAAGGTCTTTGCCGTTCTCATCGGCGGATGTTTTTTCAATGAATATCTCCTGCTCCTTTTGCGTGATCTTAATTTGTTTGGGCGATCCATTGCTGTACAAATTGCCGCTGATACTTTCCTGGTCTTTAAATGCCCAGGTACCGGAGAAATCAGTTTTTTCTACAAGTACAAATGCCGCATTGCATAATACGACCAGGGCCAGGATACTGATCCTTGAAAACATTGTCATTCGCATGGTTTTTATTGTTTAATAAGCATGGCTGCTGAGGCGGGGCTTTCATAGCCCTGCTTGTCAACCGCCGTAATACGATAAAACCATGTTCCTGTAAGTGGTTGGGCATTCAGGTCTTTGCCATTGTCTATGAAATACAAGGCAGCATCGGCTGCCATATAGGTGAGCAGGCTTTCGGGCCCTGCCGTGAAATCCTTTTGCTGCGAACGGTAAATATTATAATAGCTGGCGCCTTTTACAGCCTGCCATTCCAGTTTTTGACGGGCAACGGTGAGCCTTGGAGCGCTAAGCGAAGAAGCGACAATCAACACCCCTTTTTCCTGTACTGCTGAGAATGGGAAATCAGGCGAATCAGTGGGAAACACCGAGGTATTGACGCCGTCGCTGGCCGTTATATAATAGCTTATTCCATCGGTATGGATCGCGTTGGCGGGTATACTGGCCGTAAAGATGGCTTTTACTTTTCGCGTCATGGCCAGTTGCTTCCATTCCCTGGTTCCGGCAGCGCGGTAATGCAGCGTGGCCGTAAGCAGCTCATCACTGCGGTTGTCCAGTAGCCTGGCTTTTACCCATAGTGGCTGACCAGCCAATACCGAAGTGGGTGGAGAGATCACTACTATTTGCGGTGCTGTAACATCCGCATTGCCACCATAACTGGGTACACTGATAGAAGGTAATTCTGCATCATTGCCCCAGTACACGGGGTGAACTTCGTATTCATGAAGCCCCTCCATTTTATCTTCATATTGCCTTGCACTGGCAGGCAACATCTTTTCTGTGATCTTTTTACCATCGCGGTAAATGAGATAGCCTTGGATATCCTTATTGTCTGTTTTCCAATAAAGTCTTGTTCCCCCGCGGGTGCCTCTTGCTTCCAGGTTTTCCGGAGGCAGCGCCATATACGAGTTGAGTTGTTTCCAGCCTATTTCCCGGTAATTGTTTTGTACAAACCGGTTTTGTACACTCACCACATTGCCCAGTGAGGAGATATCTGATACCCGGCTGTTGAAGTTGCCCACCCAGGAGCGTGTCATGGCCGCTATATCGCGGGTGCGGCCGGGAGCATAGATATTGAGCAGGATATGATCACGGGCGGCCGCTATACGGCTCCTGAGCAGTCCCAGGCGGTATTGCTGACCCGGCGTGCCAGCCCTGGCAATGGCCGTGTCGATGGTAGTGAGCTGCCTGCTGGCTTTGTCCAATTGTGTTTGTGCCAGTTGTACCGGCTCCCTGTCTTTGAAGAGCAGGTAGAGGGTATGCGTGCCGGTAGGTGGCTCAATACCTATCGTTACGTCTTTCCATTCATTCCAGCTACCGGTCGGTAATATTTCTTTGTCGCCGATCAGGAGCCCATCGGGCGTATCGAGTCGCAATTCTATCCTGCCCCCATCGGTAGCCGAGGATATCCTGAACTGGTATTGGCGAAGGGTAGGGGAGAAGGCAATATTTTCATAAGCCAGCCAGCTGCCGTTCACCACATAACCTACAATTTGCTGTCCCTGTGGACCGGGCGCTTTGCGTGCCTGGAACTGTTTGGAATAATCGACAGCCATTTGATCCGTGCCATTTCCGGTTGCATCGATGGGTTTAAAGGAATGCAGGTTGAACAGGTATTGCGCCCGCCTGTCAACCCCCGTGAGGGCAAAGGGTGGTGTCCACCTGCATTCGCTAAAATCACTGGCGAAAGGTTCATCCTGGTTAATGATGGGCGTTACCAGTACCGCCGCGGCGGATCCGTATTGTTGCGTGGCAAATTGCCCGTATACAGTCGTTGCGTTGTTGAGTTGATTGGCATTGTCCCAGGGTGCGCGGCTCATGTACCACATTTTGGCTTTCACCGCATCCGTAATGCGCCAGGTGAGGGAATAGAACCCTTTCATGTTAGGACTTCTTTCCTGCCAGGCCTTGATCGTATTGGACAGGTGCATATTGTAAGGGTAGTAATACACCGAGCTGTAGAAGTCTCTTTCCAGCCAGGGGCAGCCCCAGTATTCATGGTCTTTGTAGATCTTACCGTCTTCAAAAGCATCGGAGTATTTGGAGATGGGTGCGCAGATCACATCTTTGGGTAGCGAGGCTACATCTTCCGCCCGCAGGCCCCAACCCGCTACGGCGAGGCGCAACTTAGGACAGCTTTTTTTCAAGCCAAAGTAAAAAGCATCGAAGATATTGCGCCATTGCGCCCTTTCTTTATCAGCACCATCATGTGTCAGCGATTCACTTTGAAAACAAAGGAGGTAATCCAGCTCAGGGTAATCCATTTCGATCTGCTTTACCCTGGCTGCTATTACCTGGGGATCGTCAGGCTGGCGTTGATAAGTTTCCGGTATCAGGTTGATGTCGAGGCCCAGGCCTATTTTAATGCCCCTTGAATGCGCATAGGCGATCACCCGTTGAAATTCGTTGACGCCTTTGCGAAACACCTGTTTGTTGTTGAGCATTTCATTGTGCAGCGCGCAATCGGCGCCAAAATCATAGTCATCAAACAAGGCCGAAGAACCGAAAGGATATTTGTTTACATCCCAGCCGGGGTAGCTGCCCCAGGCATGACCGCTTTTAGCCGTAGCCATCCACACGCGGGAAAGATATTCGTTGCTGTCAGGCTGAGTCCCGCTGGTGCGGGATAAACTCTGTCGAAGCTGACCTGGTTGAGTTTGCTGGCTGTCAGGCAGAGCTTGTCGAAGCCCGCTTGCCGGAACCGCAAAATTGTGAAACATTTCATTGTGCCCTTCTTCGCCGTTATAATTGTGGATCTGTAAAAAGTTCATGCGCATTTTGGCCATCTGGTCGAGTATGAATTTCCAGTCTTCCCAGGAATAGGAGGTAGCGCTTTGCGGAAAGTTGGTCCAGGGCAGGAAGCCCCTGATTTCAACAGCAGGTGTTTTGACTTCATCTATATCGGGAAAGAGATCAAATCCCGTGCGCGGCAGTCCCCCCCCTTCAGGGGGGCCGGGTGGGCGAGTGGGCTGGGGTAGCGCATCGCCATCAAAGCTAAAGCTAACACCCATGTGTTCTTCCAGGAAACCGTATACACCATAGAGCAGTCCAATTTCATCATTCGCGGCAATGACCATTGTTTCCTGTCCATCGCGCGTGATCTTTTTGAGCACATAACCCTGTGGGCCGGGTTGGCCTGGGCTTAGTTTCAACTGGCCTTCCTTAATGAGCTGATCGATGGATGCATGGTGACCGGGACGGCCGATGATAAAACTTTTGTTATTGGAAGTGGCGTTGCCGGCAATAATGCGGGGCAGGATACCTGTTAAGGCATAAGTATACCGGGAAAGTTCTTTGGCGGCATAGTCTTCCAGATGGCTGGGACTGGCCCCAAGCAATATGGTAAAGCTTTGCGCCCGGACTGTTCCCGGTATGACAATCAGCATTAAACCTCCTAAAAATGAAAAGAGTAAAACGATCCTGGTCCTGTTGTACAGGGCAATCAGTTGTATAGCTATGGTCACTACTGTCGGTTTGTTGAATACCATAAAGCTAAACCAGTTGAAGGCCAGCGCATTCCACTTCCTGCTTCAAAAACTAAACTATCTTAATTGACGCTGTCATTTCGAACGAAGCGAAGCGCAGTGAGAAATCCGCTATCGAAGCAAAGGTCTTCAAAGCCAAGGTTCTCAATAATAAATGATCAAAGCCCATATCCGGGGAGGAGATGGCCTGCCAGGCCGCGCGGAGCGATCGGGCCTGGCTTGATTTTTTGGTTCTTTTGTCCCGCCTCTGCGGGAGCAAAAGAACAGAAGAAGAAAAGGTGGTAGTTGATTCAATAACCTATCAGCCACGAAAAAGCCTACCAGACTCCATGTGGTATACACGCAGCATCCATGAGATACACAGGTGGAACACTAGCGGAACACACGCAGCCCAGGTGGACCCCCAATGAACTCCCAGTGAATGCCCCGTGGCTTCTTAATGGATGAGGTACGATATCGGCACGGATGGCGCCTGTATTGACAGCCTGTGGTAAGTCAGCATCCACCTGGCAGGTTGTGGCTATTCAAGCTGCATTACGGCCCCTTTACGCCCTGATCTCAGGCTCCTGGTATCTTGGCCTTAACGAAAATGAAAGCGCCTGCAAATCGCCCCTAATGGCCTTAAATGCTAGATGTTAAATTCACTCATAGAAACTGGTGCCCGAAGCCGTTCATGATGGGCAGGTAATGGCCTGGGTATTGCCTGGGGGTTGTCTGGGTATTGCCTAAGGATTGCCTTGGAGCCCTGTTTTACGTGGGTTTCAGTACAATATCCAGAGCATGCCCAGACCATGTTCAGGCAATCCTGCTACCATTAAACTAGCATTCCGGTAGGAGTCGGGTAGCCTTACGTACCCTTCATCAGGGGGTGAGCCATTTGGGAGCGGTGGCAGTTTTGCTATCGGTCTTCTCACGACTCAAAGCTGGCAGTTGTCTTCTTATCCTGATTGCATAACTATCCTATTTTAATCAATTATGAGGTGTGAATGGCGTACATTACAATAAGATCGTCAAGAAATGATATGAAGCCGCTTGTTCAGAAACTTCCCCTTACAGAGAATACCTCTTTCATTGCTAAAACATTCCGCACGCCGCATTTTGAGGTGGGCTGGCACCAGCATGTGGAATATGAGCTGATCCTGTTTACCGAAGGTTCTGGACTGAGCTTTGTGGGCAATCATGTGGGTGAGTTTGAAACCGGTGATATTTATTTCCTTGGTTCCAACCTGCCGCATACATTTCAGAAAAGCGGTGAGCAGGTAACCAGTGCTGTGGTGGTACAATTCAGGGAAGATTTCTGGGGCAACCTGCTGCATCTCCCCGAGAGCCGGCATATCCACCAGTTGATGCAAAACGCTGTGCAGGGCTTGAAGATCAATGGCGCCTGCAGGCAACAATTGGAACCCTTGATCAAAGACCTGGAATGGGCGCATGATGCCACCCGCCTGCTGATCCTGTTGCAGTGCCTGGATATTATGGCCGAGGAAAAAGAGTACATAACCGTTTCTACACAGGAAGTTTCTCAACTCCATAGTAAAGACAAAGAATGTATTGACCGTGTCTTCCAATTTACCATCGACTCTTTCCGTGATCCCATTACACTGCCCCAGGTGGCCGCCATTGCCTGCATGAGTGTGCCTGCCTTTTGCAATTACTTCAAACGAAGTACGAAGAAAACTTACATCGACTTCCTGAATGAAGTGCGTATTGGTTATGCCTGTCACCTGCTGCAGGAAACCAATAAGACCGTCCTCGACATCTGTTATGAAAGTGGTTACAATACCATGACCAATTTCCACAAGCAATTCTTAAAGCTGAAAAAGCACACGCCGCTGCAATACCGCAAATATTTTACCGGCGATGTGATGCAAAGAGGGAATAATATTGGGATTGAGGATAGTCTACCTACTTTATAATAGGCTCCAATGCAATTATGCAGATATCGATATGTTTCGTGAGCATATTGCTATTTTACCGGCGTACATTGCTTGTCAAGTATACTTTAGGCCAACCTGATTCTTCTTCACCAGGCTATAATTTGATGAGGCTTTGAGCTGTATTATACCCGCACGCTTAGTTTCAGCATATTTCACTCATGAGTAAGTGCTCCTGGAAACCGTGGAATAGCCGAAAACCACTATAACAGAGTAGGCCCTTTTTAAAACCAAAGTTTAGCTTTTTGATTCTAAAAGGCATCCATGTTATGAAAAGAATTAAGATCATGCTACTGTCACTGGTTATTTTGGCAACTGTTGGTGGTGTCCTGGCATTTAAGTCGAAAGAGCTAAATTTTTGCATTTATAAAAAAACTGGTACGCCAGTCACATGCCCCTTAATAATAGTTGCAGAAACATTGAAGGTTACCTTTAACGCTGGTGTTCCGCCTATATATTATACTTTAGTCAATAACGGAAATTGTCCAGCTTCGATTGCCACTTTTAATTGTACTTTAAGGCTCACCGATGTGGTTATAGACTTTTAACTGAATGCTACTGTTTTGCCCGAATAACGATGAAGCCCGTCCGGAGGCTTCATCGTTTTGGTATATTTCACCCCTATTTGCCATTCCCACAAATCCGGCAATCCTCACTGCATCGTCCAGTCAAATCCAGCTCATAACGGTTCTCCACCTGCTTAAAGCGTGCAGGTATACTTTCTGTCATCCAACGCGGTGCAGGCGTATCCTTCAGATAATGATCAAAATATTGTGTCATCCGGATGGTGTAATCTTTAGCAGCTTTTCCGCTCACTCCATGACCTTGCCCATCGTATTGCAGCATCCAGCAGGGCTTACCCAGGCGCCGTAGGGCCATATACATTTCCACTCCCTGCTTCCAGGGTACCTGGTTATCTTGTTTGTTGTGCATGATCAGTAAGGGCCCCCCGATCTTGTCAGCTCTCCAGACAGACGAATTTTTCAGGTAAAGTTCTGGCTTTTCCCAGGGAGTGGCGCCTAGCAATGCATGATGACTTTCCCGTTCAGCCTGAACCGGCGTGGTTTCCATCGCCCCATCGCCACCGGCATAAATGATTCCTAAATAATTACTCATCTCATCAGTAAAGCCTGTACCTTCTACGGCTGCTGCAAACCGCTTGCTGCGGGTGTAAATGCAAAGTGTGAGCTGCCCACCAAAACTGTTGCCCTGCAGTCCCAGGCGGGTGCTATCTACATAAGCCCGCTTTGACAGGTGTTCCGCTGCCGATTCAACCGCCAGCCAGGCATGCTCTCCACTTGAAATCCCGGTTTTGCTCCCATCTGAAAAGGGAATGTCTGGAGTAAATACCAGGTAACCACGACTCACAAACCAAGGTATATTCAATATTCCAAGAGAAAATCCTGGATGGCTAAACTGGTACATCCAGCCGCTCTTGCGTTCATAATAATTAAAGATCACCGGGTATTTTTTAGTAGAATCGAAATTTTCCGCCTTGTAGAGTATGCCCTGACCCATTTGTCCATCCGGCAATCGCCAGTTCACCATCTCTGTCGTGAGCCAGTTATAATTTTTTTGCGGCGATAACCTGGTGATCGGGGTAAATCGTTTAAAATCCTGTGTATAATAATAATTAGGATATTCCGTAGCGCTTTCTCCCTTAAGCACCCATATTTGTTCGCTGCCTTGCCCGCCGGGCAAAGGAGGCATTCTCGCATCGGTAGGATGAGCGCTTACTCCCACCTGGCTACCGGTTTTAAACCAGCTAAAGGGTTGCATTGACAAAAGTTTCGGTTCCTGCTTTCCATTTGCAGCAAGGTTGAGTTTTAAAAATCCGTTGAACTTGGTTTGTTCGTTATAGCCGGTTAGCAGCAACTCTTCTGTTCCTTTTACTATTACCGTTTCGATACCACTAGGCCCCCCTGCTACCAGTCGTAGTTTTATATGATTGCGCAACCCATAGCCGGCCGTAAGGTTTATTGGTGCTTTTTTACCGGCCAGGTCTACCTGCCAGATATCATAATTGTCATAGATCATCATGGCTTCCTCGTTCTCATACCAGCCGGCTATATCTACCGGTGTGGAGTCGATGTCTTGGATTTTTTCTTCAGCCACCGATACCGGCAGTGAGCCGGTGATATTGTTGGTTTTGCCAGTAGCTAGCTCATAACTGTAAAAATCGGCCCGCTGTCCTCGCTTGTTCACCCAGAACAGCAGCCAACGGCCACCTGGCGACATGCCATAAAACCCTTTATTGATGGGCAACTCCCTGCGCTCACCACCAGTCAAAGGTTGCAGCCACATCCTGGGTGCAGGCAATACCCAGTATTCAGGAAGGCTTATTGGAGATGCTATCGTATCATTACTGAGTACACAATAATCATGAGCTATAAATGCTTTCAATCCTTCTGGGTTCAAGAGGTGTGCCGGGGCATGGGTTGCTCCAGAGGGAATGGACAAGAGTCCTCTTTTATCGTAGGAATATTGAGCGCCTCCGTGGGCTATCTGGGCGGGGTTGATGACTGCATCACGGTAGTCCCATACATCTACAGCAACCATGGCTGGATCAGATGCCCGGCGGGGTTCTTTTTGCGTGACAATATCTGCCAGTAGGTAGTGGCCCGTGTTGTTGAATCCCTGTAGGTTGGCCAGCTGCCAGTCTGGTGGAAGCGTTGAAGCGTTGTATTTTTCTACTGCGCTGGTCATGCCCGGCTGGTAATAATAAACAGAGGGGCCGTCTGTCTTGCTGACCAGGAAGCACAACTGATTCGCCGGCCCGTCAAAATGAAAGCTGCTTGAACTGTCTGTAGAACTTCCTTCCCAGATGATCTTTCCCGTTATTTTGTTCGATAGTGTTATCCAACGCAAGATTGGTTTGTCTACCCGCTGTTGTACAATCAAGACGGTGCCTTTTTCATCAAACACAGCGTCAGTTGTCTTGGGATAGGTTTGTTGTTTGCCTGTCACCAGGTTGTAAAGCACTAGGTCTTCTGGCTGCTGTTTATCGTGCCAGGCCAGCCAGGTGCCTCTGCTTCCTGTTGGTGTTAAATAGGGGCGGGCTATAATAGCTAATAATTTTGTTTGATCTTGCCCTGTGGGTTCCAGAAAGAGGCTGTCGACATTTTGCCGGAACAGATACCGGCTGTCGGCAGAAAAATAAAATGGCAAACCAAAATAATCATAGGCTATCACCCATTCCTGTTTCCAATTGGTTTTTATCGCCTGTAGCACCAGAGTATTGTAGCCCACGGGTTGGTTACGCACTGTGTAGGCTACATAGCGTCCGTTGGCCGATAACTTAATATCTCCTGTAAGGGAAGGCCAGGTTCCCAACATTCCTGAATCTATTATGGGCTTATTTACCTGAGCCTTCAGAGGAAAGCTACCCAACAGTAGAATAATTATAATAGTATAAATTTTCAATTTGTATATGACATTCAAATCGTGAAAGAGCTTCAGCGTGATCGTATCATTGAAATACCTTAAAGATAAAAAACGGAGTTGTCAAGAGCTTGCACTTCTGGATGGGAAAAGTAAACAATTTTAAGAACAGGCTTGGAAGGATAATGTAGTGCCTCACTTAGTAGTTCTTCGGACAATCTTAAAATGAGAATTGTGATACATTTTGTGAGGAAAGTGATATTCTCCCAGTGTAATTTGCTTGTAGATTCTAAAACGAACTACTTCTCTGTCGCAGTAACCTAACCACCAGACAACAATAGAACGGATATCGAAAATGCTAGCTGAAACGAAGGAGGGAAATAGTTTGTCCGAAATCAAAACCTTATTGTATGCCTATAACGTTCAGTTTATTCGATCCACCTGCGCCTACGCCTGCCGCTATGCCGGCTGCTGATCAACTACCTGGTCAGGCCGTTGTACAGAATGACAGGCCCTCCACTAACACGGCGGGCATCAAAAGATTAACCATCATTATTCCTGCTTATAATGAAGGAAGAACCATAGGTCTGATCCTGGACCGTATCAACGAAGTAAAGCTCATCAAAAATATAGAGAAAGAAGTGATCATTGTAGACGATTGTTCTACTGATAATACGGCACAGGTGGTGCAGGAGTATGTGACCACCACGCCGGGTTTAACGATCACTTATTTTAAATACTTACGTCACGAAGTAAATCAGGGTAAAGGGGCAGCTATTCACACCGGCATTGAACATGCCACCGGCGAATACCTGCTGGTGCAGGATGCTGATCTGGAGTATGACCCCGGAGAATACAATACCTTATTAAAACCCGTCGTAATGGGCGCTGCGGATGTGGTATATGGATCCCGATTCATGGGAGGCAATGCCCACCGTATTCTTTTCTTCTGGCATACTATTGGGAACCGCTTTCTCACTTTCCTATCTAATTATTTCAATAACCTGAACCTTACTGATATGGAAACAGGCTATAAGTTGTTTAGAACAGATATTATTCAACGTATCTACCTGCATGAAAAACGATTTGGATTTGAACCAGAGGTTACTGCTAAAATTTCCATGGTACCAGGCATCAAGCTTTATGAAGTGGGTATATCTTACTATGGTCGCACATTTGCGGAAGGTAAAAAGATTGGCTGGAAAGATGGGGTGAAAGCCATCTATTGCATACTGAAGTACTCCTTATTTAATAACCAGGTATTAAAGCCACAGAAAGTGGAGGTGGAAACAGCATGAAACGAACTACCATTATAGAAGCTATTACTGTGCTGTTTATTATCCTGTTCCTATACACGGGTATCAGTAAGATGATGGAATATAACTTATTCAGGGAACAAATAGCTGCTTCGCCTGTGCTGGTACCGATTGCCCCGTTGATAGCACGTTGGTTGCCTATTGTAGAATTTCTGCTCGTGCTACTGTTAATAGTACCCCGGTGGAGATTGAAAGGACTCTATACAGCTACAGCACTGATGATTTTGTTTACCATTTATATCATTTCGCTGATGACATTTAATGACCAGCTACCTTGTAGTTGTGGAGGCGTGCTGGCCGAATTGTCCTGGGGTCAGCATATAGTTTTTAATGGTGTTTTTATAGTGCTAGGAATTACCGGTGTGATCCTGGAAAAGAAGTTGCGGCGGGCTGCCGTAGCAAATTGGAATAGGATTGGGCAACAACCTGCCGTGGGCATATGATTTACGAATAGTTAAAACCTGATAACTGATGACAGCAGATATAACCTTATCACCGTCTATGTCTTTGTCCTTTAAAGACTTTTTATTCAGGGATAAAAAGAACCGGGTAATATTACTGATAGTTTTGGGGCTTGTCATTATCCAATTCTCATTCTTTAAATACCTATATCCATTTGCTAGTTATATACACGGGGATTCTTTTTCCTATATTGATGCGGCGCGTCAGAACCTGGACATCAGCACTTACCCAATTGGTTATTCCCGGTTTCTGCGGTTGTGGAGTGTGTTTTTTCGTTCCGATACCATCCTGGTGGCTTTCCAGTACCTGTGCATACAAGCTGCTATTCTATTCCTGTTGTTCACTATTTTTTATTTCTATACACCGAGTAAAGCTACGCAATATGGGTTGATTGGTTTTATGGTTTTGAACCCGTTGTTGTTGCACCTGGCCAACCTGGTGAGTAGTGACTGCTTGTTTGTAGTGCTGAGTATGACATGGTTTGCACTCTTGTTGTGGATCGTGCTCCGTCCTTCTAATAAAATTATATTATGGCATGCGGTAGTGTTGTTTCTGGCTTTTACTGTACGGTACAATGCTATTGTTTATCCCCTGATTGCTGTAGCGGCTTTCGGGCTATCAAAGATGCCACTTCGGAAGAAAATAGTGGGCGTAGCGGCAGGAGTACTCTTGTGCAGTTTGTTTGTAGCATATACCAGCTATCAATACAAAAAGCTCACCGGCTACTGGCAATTTTCTCCTTTCAGCGGCTGGCTCATGGCCAATAATGCCATGTATGCTTACCGATATGTAGACAGCGCCAGTCGCAAGCCTGTGCCGCAAAAGTTTAAGGCCCTCGATAATATGATAAGACAGTATTTTGACAGTAGTCGGAATATAAGAAAAAATCCGCATGAGGCGATGATGGCAAGTACTGTATATATGTGGACGCCGGGTATGTCGCTAATGAAATACCGTGACAGTCTCTTTGCGCATCGAAAGGATACTACTGCTACCGAACAAAAAAAATGGGCAAGCATGGGGGCTTTCTACAAAGAATATGGTCTATACATGATTAAACAATATCCTTTGCAATTCACTCGGTATTTTTTATGGCCGAACAGCTTGAAGTATTATGCCCCACCGGTGGAGTTCCTGGAACATTATAATTCGGGGCAGGCGGTAGTAACAGAGTCTGCTAAAAGGTGGTTTGGCTATCCAAGTGAGAACGTAAAAGTAAGAATGGGGAATGGCCAGGTGTGGATACTGGATTTTTATCCCGTACTCTCCGGTATCATTAATGTGGTGATCCTATTTGGACTTTTGTATTACGTGCTGCTGAAAGGGTGGGGGCACAACCGGGTCTTTTATAGAATACTGATCATGACTGCTACCGTATGGCTGCTGAATGCAGGGTTTACCATCTTTATTTCCTCGGCAGCCTTGCGATTTCAATCCTTCCCGGTACTGCTTTCCACTATGTTTGTATGTCTGCTGGCAGACTGGATGGTACAACTAATGGGGAGCATGAAGGCTGAAGCTGCCAGCCAAAAAATATCAACAGACTCTACAATACCAGCAAAAGGGGAGCTATCTCGTGAAGTAATGGGTTGAGGATTAGAATTAACAACGTAAAAAACTATTATGAAACCATATATCCTGATTTTTATTCTTGCCTTGCTAACTGGTTGTTTTGGCGCCACTCCGGAAAAAACTGGCTTGGAGGGGAAATCGTTACCGGTATTTAATTTACTCCTTACAGATAGTACCGTTATTAACACCAGCAATATCCCGGCTGGTAAACCAATGGCATTCTTTTTTTTTAGTCCTTACTGTCCCCATTGTCGCGCCCAGACAAAGGAAATAACGGAGGATATGGACCGGCTGAAAGACATTCAGTTTTATTTTGTCAGCAGTTTTCCGATGCCAGACCTTAAAGCCTTTAGCAAGGAGTTTAATCTTAAAAAGTATCCCAATATTACTATTGGTATTGATTCTGCAAATATCGGAGCTGAATACTTTGAGATAATGGGGGTTCCTTATATGGCGATTTATGGGAAAGATAAAAGACTCAATAAAACTTTTATGGGGAAAATATATAGCAGTCAGCTTAAAAAGGTAGCAGAAGAATAAGTATTGCAATACTGCAGGATATTACTTGCAAAAAATGTCCTGCACCTGTGGAATAGCCGAAAACCACATTAATCCAGAGTAGGCAATCATTTTATTAACCAAAGTTTAGCTTTTTGATTTTAAAAAGCACCTTTTATTATGAAAAGAATTAAGATCATGTTGCTGTCTCTGTTTGTGTTGGCAACAGTTGGTGGTGTTCTGGCGTTTAAAGCAAAAGAGGAAAAATACTGTGTTTATAAGAAAATCACAACTATACTTCCTACCACCTGTCCTTTGTTGACTCTTCCATTTTCAGTTAAGGTAACTAATGTTGGAGTAGATCCAATTTATACCTTTGTACTAAAGAACGGAGATTGTCCAGCCATTACCCCTTCTGCTAATTGTTCCATAAGGCTCACTGATTTTCAATTTGATAATTAATATTATCTATTCCGTTATTGTTGTGGGCTATTAATGGACGCATTTTTTAGCCCCCTATGCAAGAGGCCCGCCAGAGCGGGCCTCTTGCATAGGGGGCATTAATTGGCGTTTTTTTTATTACAGACGCGGCAGTCCTCGTTACACATACCTATTGAGTCGAGCTCATAGCGGTTGTCCACCTGTTTAAAACGTGCGGGTATCCCCAGAGTCATCCAGCGGGGAGCGGGTTTTGCGTTCAGATAATGATCAAAGTATTGTGTCATCCGTATGGTGTAATCTTTGGCTGCTTTGCCACTAACCCCGTGCCCCTCTCCATCGTATTGTAGCATCCAACAAGGCTTTCCCAAACGCCGTAAAGCCATATACATGGCCACTCCTTGCTTCCAAGGAACTTGTACGTCTTTTTTGTTGTGCATGATCAGCAAAGGACCACCGATCTTGTCGGCTCTCCAGACGGATGAGTTTTTAAGATAGAGTTCGGGCCTTTCCCAAGGAGTTGCACCATATAATGCATGACCGCTTTCTCGAGTAGCTTGAACGGGTGTCGATTCCAAAGTTCCATCACCCATGATATTAACCAGGTCTAAATAGGTACTCATTTCATCGGTAAATCCAGTACCTTCTACAGCTGCTTTAAACCTTTTACTTCGGGTATAAATGCAGAGTGTGAGTTGTCCACCAAAGCTATTACCTTGCAGTCCCAGACGGTTACTGTCTATATAAATTCGCCTGGATAGGTATTCTGCTGCTGATTCTACTGCAAGCCAGGCATGCTCTCCACTCGATATCCCGGTTTTGCTCCCATCTGAAAAAGGGATGTCAGGAGTAAATACTAGATAACCACGGCTTACAAACCATGGAATATTCATTATCCCGAATGAAAAGCCGGGATTGCTGAATTGGTACATCCAGCCGGACATTCGTTCATAATAATTAAAAATCAAAGGATATTTTTGGGTAGAATCAAAATTCTCGGGTTTGTACAATATCCCCTGAATTGTTTGGCCGCCGGGCAAGGGCCAGTTCACTATTTCGGTAGTAAGCCAGTTAAAGATTTTATGTGGTTGTAACCGGGTAAGTGGGAAGAATTGTTTAAAATCATGGGTATAATAGTAATTTGGATATTCTGTTGCACTTTCTCCCATGAGTACGCATAGTTGCTCCGAGTTTCTGCCCCCATATAATGGAGCTACGCCTTGGTTGGCTCCAACTGCACTTACACCTACTTGACTAACAGTTTTGAACCAGCTAAAAGGTTGCATAGATAGTTGTAGTGGTTTCTGTTTGCCTGATTCAGATAAGCGGAGCTTAAAAAAGCCATTGTACTTGGTCAGTTCATTATAGCCTGTTAGCAGTAATTCTTCTGTACCGTTTAGTATGACTGATTCAATGCCATACAAGCCACCAGCAACTAGGCGCAGTTTTGTATTACTAAGTTGCCCATAACCATGGGTGAGATTAACTGGCGCTTTTATTCCGGCCGGATCCAGTTTCCAGATATCGTAGTTCCCATAGATCAACAAGGTTTCGTCGTCATTATACCAGCCGGCAATGCCCACCGGTATGGAATCAATTCGTTGTATTTTTTCTTCAGCCACTGAAACCGGTAGAGTTCCTGTGATATTACAGGTTTTGCCGGTAGCGATCTCATAACTGTAATAATCGGCACGTTGCCCCTTTTTATTGACCCAGAAAATCAACCAGCGTCCCCTTGGCGACGTTCCTGTGTATCCGCTATTGAAGGGTAATTCGATAGGTTCACCACCTTTTAGAGGTTGCAGCCACATTTTTGAAATGGGTAATACCCAGTGTTCAGGAAAATTTAGTGGGGGAGCTATAGTGTCATTGCTGAGAACACAATAATCATATCCAATAAATATTTTAAGTCCTTTGGAGTTTAGAAGAGTTATTTTGCCTTGGATTTCTCCAGAAGGAATTGATATGAGCGCCTTTCGGTCATAGGAGTATTGGGCCGAATAATGTGCAGTCTGGGCTGGGTGGATGACGGCGTCGCGGTAGCTCCAAACATCTACTGCGACCATGCTAGGATCTGGTATTCTGCGAGGTTCTTTTTGGGTGACCACATCAGCCAGCAGATATTGGCCCGTGTTGTTAAACCCTTGTAGACCTGTTACTTGCCACCCCGGTGGTAGTAATGCTTTGTTGTATTTTTCTATGGCACGAGACATACTCTGCTCGTAATAAAATACTGAAGGGCTGTCAGCACTGCTTACTAGGAAACATAATTGATGGGCCGGGCCGTCAAAAAGAAAAGAGCCTGCACTTTTCTTTTGATCGTCTTCCCAGATGATCCTTTCTGTAATTTTTTTGGAAAGGGTTACCCAGTAAAGACTATGTCTCTTGCTCTCTTGATATACTAACAATACAGTACCCCTTTCGTCAAATACAGCGTCGGTTACTTGGGGAAAAGTTAGTTTTTGTCCGGTTACTAAGTTGTACAACACCAAATTTTCTTGCTTAGACTTATCGTGCCAAGCCAGCCAAATACCTTTGGTCTTCCCTGGCGTCAAGCAGGGGCCAGATATGAGAGCCAGTAATTTTTTTTGGTTCTGGCCCATAGGGTCCAAAAAGAGGCTATCCCCATTTTGCCAAACCAAATGCCGGCTGTCGGCAGAAAAATAAATAAGGTTGATGTTTCCCCGACGTACTGGCCGTTCCTGTTTCCAGTTTCCTTTTGTTGCCTGCAGTACCAAAGTATTGCTGCCCAGTGGCTGGTTGCGTATATGGTAAGCTACATAGCGGCCGTCACTCGATATCTTAATGTCGCCAGTGAGGACAGGCCATGTGCCCACCATGGTGGAATCTATTATCGGCTTGTTAAGCTGTGCTCCTGACAAGAGATTGCCCAACAGGGCAACCAAAATAAGTGGATATTCTTTTATATTTAACATATTCTAAATTGGCGTGTCTAGGAATAATAAGAACCATTAGAGGGCCTGAGTGGCGCTGCCATTAATTTACAATATTTAAATGTGCGTATCGGGGTCCGGCAGATGTCGAAAAAAAATATTTCTCACTGCAAGTCCAGCTAATGTGACAGGCTTAATAATGGTTGATGCGGGTAATGCCGGCGGCTGGTGAGCCACCTATTATGCCTCTGAGTACTAATGTCACATTTTTAAATCGAGGCAGTCCGGTAGTCAGATTGGTACCGCTTAGCGTAAGCGAAGCTATCCGCTCCCCGGTAGCCGCCTCTCTCACTTGAAACGTATATGATTTAAAAACCGATGTAATGGGATAAGAAAGGAAGGGCGTGATCTGTTGGTACTCCAGCTTGCTAAATTCTGGTAAGGCTGGGGTTGTAGATAAAGTAATGTTGACGGCCGGGCTGCCTGGTGAGAGGTTGATAAACCGTATGCCCATCGAACTGTCGATATGTACAGGTAGGGCTTCATGTAGTAAAAGTATCTCCGGAGCTGTGGCAAGCCCACTTAGTAAGAGGGTATAAATATCACCTTCCTGTACTTGTAGCGGCTTTAAGCTCACGTAATAGGGCTTCAGCGAATCTCCTATTGGGAAGAGGTATAAATCCCTCGGACCGGGTAGGAGCCCTACATGGGCAAAAGCATTATTATTGACCACCTGCCGATGGCTACTTAACTGTATGGCCTGCCCCTGTACCAAAGTATTAACAAGGGTGAGGGTGCCTGCTGTGCGTGTTGGAGGGGCCTGTTTGCGGCAAGCTATAATTATGTTAAAATTACTTAGTAAAAAAAATAATATATAAGCCTGTTTCATAATGATGGATTATTTATGATAAAGATGATCGAACAAAGCATTTACAAGTTTGTCCATTCTTCCCGATTTTTCCAAGTGGGTTGACCTTCTTGCATCCTGAGTAGGGTATTGGGCCATATCCGTGCTTCAACCGGTGCCCTGGAGACTACCATTTTTTGGTAATATGCAATAGCCTCCTCTTTTCTACCCAGTTTGTACAGCAGGTTACCATAGGTACTGCAAGTTGCAATCATAGGAGCCCCTTCGATTTGTTGAATTAATTCTAGATTAATTGCTTGCTGGGTCCATTGCAAGGCCGCTGCCAATTGTTCTTTTTCGGTACTGTATAAGAACATCATCCAAGCAGCACTATTCAGCGTATTTGAATCTAAATTTTTGTTGGCATGCATTTGCTGATACAGATATTTGCAAAAAAAGCTCCATTGCTGGTGCTTTTGGTACCACCATACTTTTGTATCTAGAATAGGTCTGGCAGCATAATTTCTCCCATATTTATGGGTAATTGTTGTTTGCAAGGCATTCCAGTCGGGCATAATGTTCATGGAATTGGCCTTTTTTATGGCAGGCCGAACTTCTTCCTGCCAGATTGTATCTTCTATTCTTTGTTGCGCAAAATCATCTTCGTTTTTTTTACCTAATATCTTATTGATCTTGTCCGGGTCGCTGTGAAATAATTTGAATATCCGGTCATTGGATTTAATCACACCCCAGTATTGCAAGATAGCCTCAAGCTTATCCCTGGTTAGGAGTGCCTTGTCGCTAAGCGGATAAAATTGCCTCTCTATATACAATCGTATTAGTGTCTTCGACATTTCCTGCTCACCATATTGTGGTTCTGCCAATCGGGCTGCCAGCGCTGGCAGATCGCCAGCGGGTAAGTTTTCTGCCAGCGCCTCCCGGTACTGGGTGTATAATTGGGAACTTGGGCTAGCTGCCTTATGTAGGATATTCACAAACTCATCGGTTTTGAAAGCCCCCATTTCCTTATGCACTAATTGGCCAGTTCCGTCAAAGAATAGATAGGAGGGCAGTACTTGTATATTATATTTTTGTTCCAGATGTCTGGCAATGGAATAAGTTAGACGAATGTTCTCCGGATCGTTTTTGCCAGTATCCATTTGTACTTTCACTGCCAAAAATTGATGATTCATAGCTTCTCCCACCCAGTTGAGCGGGAATACTTCTTGGTCCATGATTTTACATGGGCCGCACCAAGTGGCATAGCAATCCACAAATACGTATTTTTTTTCTTGCCGAGCTTTAGCCAGTATTTGTTGCCAAGTGAGTCCCGCTGTCCATAATACCCCTTTGCCCATCGTTGTTTTCAAGGCTAGTTGTTCGGACGTTGTCTTTTTATAGGTGCCTGCCATTACATAATCTTCGTTTCCGTCAGGTGTATTTGGACCATCATAATGGCGCGTAAGTGTAAGGTAGTTACCGTCTTCGCTCAACTGCAGGCTGTCTACAATCTGGATTTCCTGCTGATTTGCATTATTGCGGGCAGACATATTCACATATCTAATCCATAAGTTTTGATGTTGAAGCTTGATTAGCTGTATTACTTTTTGCCTTCCTTTAGCCGTCCTGAATGCCAAAGAATGTCCATTGATAGGGCCAAAAGATTCCAATTCAACCGTGTCCTTCTCACCTACGGTAGTTGTCATTGCTAAATTAGTATTTCCTGCTTCTTCGGTAATAGTATACAATTTGGGTATTCCATTACCATAAAGCGGCCCTTGCAGGTGCTGTTTGTCAGTTAAGGTCCATATACCGGTTATTGCTGCCTGTTGTGATATTGCTCCCAAAGGGAGCCCACCTAATAAAACGGCTCCTAAAAAAAAGTGTTTATTCATTGAGGATGTATTTATCGGTCATATTTTATTGGAAATATTATTCAATACCCTAGGTTCTGTATTAGCTGTGGCGCGCGGTGTAGGTCTAAGGCCGGCAGGGGGTATAATGCATCGGTGGATTGCCAGCCACCGCCTTTCTGAGGTGTGATTAACTCCATCACAGTGTTTACCTGCCCAGTGCGTTTCAAATCCAACCAGCGATGCCCCCATTCTGCAAACAATTCAATCCTTTTTTCCTGCCACACGGCTTTTAGCACCTGCGCCTGGTTGAGGTTGGAGGCCAGATTGGGAAGCGGGGCAGGAACCTGCTGTGTGGGTTGAGCTCGTGCTCTGGTACGTATAGTATTAATATCAGCTAGTGCCCCGGTTAAATCACCGGTATATGTTCTTGCTTCAGCCCGGATAAGGTATTGTTCGGCTAGCCTTAGCACCATGCTATATTCTGTCATCAATGTAGTTCCTGTTTCCGAGGTAATATCAGGATTGAGGGCAGTATCGGTGTATTTGGAAGGAAAATAAAATTCACCAGCTGGATCGGTGGAAGTATAGCTATCCACCCATTGGGTCCTACGGGCGTCGCCAGCTTCAAATTCCTGCAATAACGACTGGCTCAGGTAAACAGATTTGGTCGCACTGAAACCCTCCGGTGCGGCTTTTAAGGCAAACATCCGGCTTTCGGGCGTATTCCAGCCATTGCGCACCGGCTGCAATTGCCAAATGGCCTCACGACTGTTTTTCTTAAACACAGAGGTGAGTGGTACGGTAGCCAAATCAAACAAATCGGTATGATTGATCACTTCAGTGGCGGCCCCAGCAGCTTTCGCATAATCCCCAGTATACAAATAACAACGTGCCATCAACGCTATAGCGGCTAACTGGCAGGGCCTTGTTCTTTCGGCCACCGCACCAGCATAAGGTTGCAGTCCATTGTTCACAAAGCTTTCGCTGAGCAGACTACGGGCCCTCATTAAATCGGTGATCATTTGTTTGTACACTTCTGTTATTGGTGTGCGCTTGAGCTTGCGGTTTGTTTCAGGACTGGTTCCAAGTGCCAACGGTACATCGCCGTACAAGTTGACCAAATAGAAATATAGGAAGGCCCGGAAAAACTGGCACTCACCTAGCAATTGTTGTTGTATGCGGGGCGTGAGGTTAGAAGCCCTTTCTAGGTTGTCGACAATCTGGTTGGTGCTGTATATAATTGGATATAGCAAGTTCCAGCATTCGATACCGGCGTCTATGCTGCCACCAGTTCCTTGAAAATTAGTTTGAAGATTATTTTCGTAATAGGCCTTCTCAACCTCTAATGCGCCAGACCATAGGTTAAATTCATCGGCCGAGAGACCTGCTAGCTTGGACAAGCTCAATACGTCTAGGCTCATGTTACCTAAAAAATCGACAGATCCTCCTTGGCTAATGCGGGCAAAAAGCCCCGTGACAGCGGCAATAGCTGTTTGGTCATTACTAAACACGCTGACTTCGGTAATGCTGGTTGTAGGAGCTGGTACTTCGATGAATTTTTTACAGGATCCGATTATCAAAAGAATAAATATGTAGGTGAGAATAATCCCGTACCAATTTTTTATCGATTGTGATTTTTGCATGATGGTAGATTAAATAGTATATGAAGATTCTTAGGGGCTGGGATCAAAAACTAATATTCCCACCGAGTGTGATCAAGCGTAAAGGAGGAATCGAGCCCGAATTTTTCGATTCAGGATTTAATCCTTGGTAATTGGTCCAGGTATACAAATTCTGGGCATGTGCAAAAACACGCAGACGCTGGATCTTTAATGATTTACACTGCCTTGCAGAAAATTCATAGCTTAGCGACACATTTTGTAATCTCAAATAGGGAATAGATTTGAATCCTCTGTTTCCTTGTGTGAAACCAGATGAAGAAGTTGCAAATCGTGCAAACGGACGCTGATCACCAGGCTTTTGCCAACGATCCATTACCTCCACCGGTTGGTTTTGATCAGGAAAAATTGAGTTAAATACACCTGGCATTGACCCGCTGGTTTGCAAAAAATCCATTCCTTTTTGTTGTGCATACTGCAGAAAAAAGCTGAGTTGTAGGCCCCTGTGCTGAAGGTTGTTGTGCAGACCGCCGTAAAGTAACTGGTTCCGATTGAGCCAAATTGTCCGGTCAGTAGCAGCGTTGGGACTGGTAGTTAGCCCACCTTGGGCATCGTACAACAGAAATCGGCCAGTGAGTGGGTCTATCCCGTAAAAAGAATATGTTTTCGTCATCCCCAATGGTTGACCAATCACCAGGTCATTAGCGGAAGCGGAATTTGCAAGGTCGGGGAAGGCCACCAGTTTATTGCGTGGACACGTAAGATTTAGGTTGCTGGTCCAGCTAAAATTTTTGGTCTTAATATTTTCAGTAGTCACAGTCAACTCCCAACCACTATTCTGAATCAGGGCCGGAAAATTAGTAGTAATAGAGTTTGTCCCAGTTATAATCGGCATATTCACATCTCCCAATGAATTGCTAGTTCGATTTCGAAACCAGGTGAGGTTCAGCAGTACCCGGTTATTGATGATACCCAACTCCAAACCCAACTGTAACTTGCGGGTTTCTTCCCATTGGAGATCAGGATTGCTCAATCCGCCGGCTAAAGTACGAATACCCTGGTAGGGGATATCACCACCACTGTTGCCATACAAGCTCATAAACTGATAATCGCCAATTTGGTCATTGCCCATCAACCCATAGCTGCCGCGGAACTTGCCAAAGCTAAGCCAGGGAAGTATTTTTTTGACAAAAGCTTCCTCACTGAAGATCCAGCCAGCCCCTACCGCCCCAAAGTTGGCAAACAGGTTATTGCGGCCAAAACGAGAACTGCCATCACGCCGGGCAGAAAGATTGAGTAGGTATCGTTCTTTTCCAATATAATTGATACGACTGAATACGCCCGCATAACGGTAGATACTGTTAACCATCCCAAAGGAAAAACTGGTGGCGGCTGCTAGGTTGTGCAACAACTGATCACTACTTTGCCCCCAAGCTTCCACTGCCATGCCTTCACTGACCTGCTCCTGGAAGGTAGCACCTAACAATGCCTCCAGTCTACCGCCTAAAAAATGTGGTCGGCTATAACTAAGTTGAGGCTCTGTGATCCAGGAACGGATGGTATTTCGAGTAATAGTAGCATTACGGACAAGGGCGGCCCGGTCTTCCGGTCTTATAGAAGCATCCAGTGACCCCAGAAATTGGTTCGACTGGAGTTGGTTAAACCCTAGATTGGCCCGCAGGCTTAGGTTAGAGATAATCTTATAACTGACGGAAAGGTTGCTGACCAGGTTATAGGACTTTACATCAAAAAGATTCTCGTTGTTGGAAAGCGGATTGGTCCAGGAAGACAACCCATTGGCATCCGGGGCCCAGTTAAGGGTACCATCTGCTTTATGCAAAGCCGGCGCCACAGGAGCTAGGTAGATGAACTCCGTAAAATCGCGGCTGGGAATCTCGTTTTTATCAAGCATAAAACTACCAGTGAGAGATATTTGAAAACGCTGGTTGCGGTCACTGCCATTCACGTTAAAACTTAGGGCCCCCTTAGTATTGGCAAAATCGCCAGGGAATACGGTGGTTTCCCGGCCATAGGTGCCCCCAATGCGGTAATTGGCCCTGGTGCTGCCACCAGATACCGAAGCTGATAGCCGTGTAAAATGGGCCGTGCCGCCGATCATTTCTTTTTGCCAGTCAGTGTATCGAGTGGTATCCCACAACCCGTTTAGGTCATAATCCGTGGGTAAAATATCTGCATGGTTATTTCGCTTGGCTTCCCGGCGCATTTCCAGGTATTGAGACGTACTGAGTAGCTTGAGTTTTACCGGTACCTCGCCCCAGCCCTCCTCCAGCGCCACATCCACGCGGGTATCTCCTGCCTTGCCCTTCTTAGTGGTGATGAGGATGGCGCCATTGGCGGCGCGGCTGCCATAAATCGCCGTGGCATCGGCATCCTTCAACACATCAATGCTCTCAATATCGGCCGGGTTGAGGAAGGCAAGAGTACTCCCGGGTGGAATATTTTCTTCTCCCACCCCGCCTAAAACACTAGTTCCGGTCATTCCTCCTCGAAAGGTTCCTAGATTTTGAGGTGGGTAAGGCACTCCGTCTACCACAATCAGAGGATCAGATACCGTGAAATTCAGGAGATTAGTTCGTCCCTGAATGCGTACACGGATTCCGGCGCCCGGCATCCCATTGCTCTGGGTCACTTCCAGTCCCGGCACGCGGCCCTGGAGGGCGAGGAGGGGGTTATTGATGGGCATTTTTTCGATATCGGCGGCTTTCACGGTAGCAGTATTGCCGGTGGTAAAACGCTGACTAGTGGTGCCGTAGGCAATCACTTTCACTTCATCCAGTGCGCCGGTTTTGCCCTGCACTTTTATATCGAGGGTGCGACGACCCATGATGATTGCTTCCAGTGGCTGGATATTAACGGCGGTGAACAGGAGGGTAGCATTGGGGTCTACCTGCTTCAGAAAAAAATTGCCTTCTCCATCCGTGTAAGTCCCTGCCTTGGTGCCCTTCACTGTTATGCTCACGCCTGCAACAGGCTCATTAGCTTCATTGGTCACTTTTCCCCTTACATCAATACCTGCCGCAGAGGGCAGGTTGGCTAAAGAGGAAATAATACCAGGCTCTTTTTTTTTCTCGAATAGGGAGATTGTTTTGCCGTCAATGGAGTAGTCGATGGGTTGGTCTTTGAAACACAACTTCAGCACATTTTCAAGGGTTTCATTCCGCACCTTGATGGTCACCGGCCTGGCCCTGGCCAGTAAATCCGTAGCGCCAAAAAGCACATAACCGGTTTGCTGTTTGATAATGGCAAATACTTTGATGAGGGATTCCTCTTTTACATCAAGGGTGAGTTGCTGACCATAGCCTTTTGCCTGTACCTGCAACAGGCCCGCCAGCATGAATAGTAGCGTTAATCTCATTACTCTTGTAATTTGTTTGCCCGGACTGTTGGGCAGCCCGCGGCGGTTTGGTTGGCGAGTCAGTGATGCGTTCCCTGGCTCGTGTATATGATCTATGATACATGCTACAGCTTTCGCCGCAACAATTATTTCGCTGCTGCCCGCAAAATCTCGCCTCATGGTAAGTGGAGTTAGTTGGTGGTTAATAAAGCCATTGTTAACTGAACAAAGACACTCCGGCCATACGCCGGGAAGGAGTAGTGTAAATTGGTAACGAAAAGAGATCAGTTAAAAACGTGAAACGCTTTTATTAACACGGGAGATGAAACCAACAAAGGGAAATAGAATATTGGGGGATCTTGCGGCAATGGACTACTGGTCGTTCATAACAGTACAGATTAATAATGAATAATCGGTTTCAGGGAAGCACATACGGGAAAGTAAATGCGCTCCGGCCCGAAGGATCAGTTACATATAAGGCAAGGCTAATGGTTAACTAATCAGTTGTTCTTTAGTGCTGCTATCATTGTTTTTCAAACTACTTTTTTAAAAAACGGTAAGGTGGAAACCCTCCGTCTGTCCTTGTATTCTCCCTGAATACATTCATTCTGGTTCAAAGGCTCTCATGAAAAAAATCGATGTATCAATTATTTTACCTGCACCCGGTTGCCTTCCATGCTAAACTGCACGCCACTTCTTTCCAGCATCTTCAATACCACCGGTAAGGCAAGGGAGCGTTGTATTTCTCCGTCAAATGTTTTATTGCTTACAGGCTGCGCAAAGTTTACCTGGATATCGTACCACTTCTCCAACTGACGCATCACGGTTTTAATATCAGCCTTGTTAAAATAGAAGAAGCCATTGATAAAGGCAACAGCTTCTTCCGTATTTGCCTCTTTTATCACTTCAAGGTTCTCATGGCTTACCCTGGTTTGTTGTCCGGGACGAAGTATCGTATTAGTATTTTTTCCCTGCACCTGCGCCGTGAGCTTGATGGAACCTGCCAGTAAAGTAGTTTTCATATAAGGCTCATCATTGTACGCATTCACAGTAAACCGCGTACCCAGTACTTCTATATTGGTATTGTTATTGGCTACATGCACAACAAAAGGCTTGCTTTTATTAGGGGCTACCTCCAGGTACACCTCGCCGGTAATACTTACCTCCCGCTTGGGTCCGGTAAAAAGGGTAGGGTAGGTGACCGACGATGCTGCATTCAACCAAATCGCCGTGCCATCACTCAACTGTAATTTGTATTGCCGGCCACGGGGCGTACTGGTGGTGTTGAATTCCACTTTCCCTTGCTGTTGATCGCTGGCCCGGTAACTGATCTGTCCGTCCTTGCGCGTAATGGTCGTTTGTCCCTGCACAGCCAATTGGCCATTGACAGCACTGTCCAATAATATCTGCTTGCCATCTCCCAGCGTAAGAATGGCGCCATCTCTTCCGGGTGGTATATTACTTATAGATGGCTTTTGATTATTTTCGGTTTTAGATACTTGTTGACTGGTTGGTTTAAACACCAGGTACCCTGCCACAGATAGCAAGATCAATACAGCCGCTGCTGCTGCATACCGGTACCAGGTTTTCTTACCCGCCGGCGCCTCCACCACATTAACCTCCTTTCTTCCCCCTTCAGCCAACCTCCTGAACGCAAAAAACTCCTGCACTTGTTTATCAAGATTGTGTTCATCCGAAAGCGATTCAATAAGCTGCCGGTTGCTATCCGATTGAGCCATCCATTGCTGCAGTCGCTCATCTTCTTCCGGTGTCAGTTCCTGCTGCAGTTGTTTCAGGATGAGCATAGCAATGTCACTATCAAGATCAGGCATGATGTCGAATTATTTTTTTCCAGGATAATGAGAACGGGAGTGATATATATTAATACGGTAGTAAAACAAAAACGAGTCTCGCTGTTAACAATAATTTCAAAATAAAATAATGCAGGGATAATATGTGGTGGGAAACAGCGAGTGGTATACAGCTTTAGTTAGTGGTAACGCCTTGCCGCGCCAGCAGCAGCGCCAATACAGACAGGAGTTTTTTGTCACCCAGGATAGTCCTGAGCTGAGCAATAGCTTTCGACTTGGCAGAACGAACTGTAGCCAGATCAAGCCCCAGGCGGATACTGATCTCCTCCAGCGTGAAGCCTTCTACATAAAAGAGTTTTAATATCTCACGTCTTTTTTCAGGCAGTTTCTCTATCTGCTGGTAGATCATTTCCATCACCTCTGCCTGTATCAGCAGGTGAATGACAGAATCTTCTTCCTGCGCCGGGAGGTGTTCATACAATTGCGCATCGCTGTTTCTGATCTTACTGGAAGGACGCCTGAGGTGGTCGAAGCATTTATTTTTTACACACCGGTAGAGAAACGATCGAAGGTGACTTAGCGACTCAAATTTTTCATGCATCTCAATCATCTTGTGGATGCAATCCGATGCTATTTCTTCGGCTACAGGTTGGTTATGAATGATCTTAAAGGCGAAAAAACTCATGGTGTAAAAAAAATGGTCAAACACCTGGCCGTGTACACGTGTATTGCCTTGTATAAATTCTTCTACCCAATCACTACCTGTTGGTTGACCACTCATGATGAAAATACTATATGCTAATCAGTAATAGAAAATGGCTAATGATCGCATAACTATCACAATTCCTCACAGGGGGAATCTGCGGAGAAAGCATTAGTTAAAAACTGTATGGGGCAATGTTAATGTCAACAAACTTCCGAAGGATGCCATAGCATACTCATCCGGAAATGAAAATATCTGGAAAGATTATAATAATAGCAGAACTTGATTAGGTGTACAATATACAGGAGAACCTTTTAATAATATCACTTCCCGTAATAAAAATTATGCCTGCCACATAACGCCTGGTGAAAGAATAAGGAGAATAGGCAAGTTAATGAGGTAAATATTGTATACAAGCTATTGTTTAAGGTTGCCAGGCTTTACATGGTAATTACCGAAAGACCCTGTACTAGTAAATACCCGGTAAAAATATTAACTTGTAGTACCATGCGTTACTTGCTTTTTATACTGCTTATCATGAGTGCCGGGGCCGAAGCCCAGCTGCCGCGCAATACGCTGGACCAATACGAATATGCCCAGGAATTAACCCTCAATGCCCCTGATTCTTTGTTGAAACAACGGGCGAAGAGTTTTTTCCGGCAACCCTTTATCATTCACTGGGATTCTGTCGCTTTTGTGGAGTCTGTGCATACAGGTAAAGGACATATCATGATGCGTATGAACCACCGGCTCAAAAGTTTCACCGTGCCCATTGCCCTCAAATTGGAAATTGAAGTAAAGGAAAATGGATACCGGTATTCCATACGCCACCTGGAAGCCGATAAGAAGAATAGTATTTATCTATTTCCCCTGGAACAAAAGCCCGAAGCCGTGAACTCCGTGGTCTACGAACAATTGCTGCAAAAGACACAACGTTACATAGGATCAACCATCAGTATGCTCAAGCGCTTTATGCAAGGTGATCTGTGATAATAGGGCATAAAAAAAGGTCGCTGAAAAATCAGCGACCAAGGATTTATAATTAAATGATCTTCTAAGCTAATTCAACGATCCAATCCCACCAATCCCGTACATCTCACAAATCCCAGTTCAGACAATTAGGCGATCGCTTTACCCACCAGCGCAGCAGCTTCACTGAGCAGAATAGCGCTCTGTACTTTCAGACCACTTTCTTCAATCAGCTTCTTGGCTTCGTCCGCATTGGTACCTTGTAAACGCACAATGATCGGTACTTCAATATTGCCAATGGATTTGTAAGCGTCAATAACACCCTGTGCCACACGGTCGCAACGTACAATACCACCGAAGATATTGATGAGGATGGCTTTTACCTTGGGATCTTTCAGGATGATGCGGAAACCAGCTTCTACCGTAGTAGCATTAGCCGTACCGCCTACGTCCAGGAAGTTGGCAGGCTCACCGCCACTCAGCTTGATCATATCCATCGTAGCCATGGCCAGGCCGGCGCCGTTAACCATGCAACCTACGTTGCCATCCAGTTTCACAAAGTTGAGGTTGTATTTGCCAGCTTCTACTTCTGTAGGATCTTCTTCACTGATATCACGCATGGCTTCCAGGTCGGGGTGGCGCATCAGGGAGTTATCATCCAGGTTCATTTTACAGTCTACCGCGATGATCTTCTCATCGGCTGTCTTGAACAAGGGGTTGATTTCCAGCATGCTGCAATCCAATCCTACGTAGGCATTGTATAAATTGGTAACAAACTTAACGCAGTTCTTGAAGGCTTCCCCTTTCAGTTGCAGGTTGAAGGCGATCTTACGAGCCTGGAAACCTTGCAGGCCACCACCGGGATGAACCCACTCTTTGAATATCTTTTCAGGTGTATTGTGCGCTACTTCTTCAATGTCCATACCGCCTTCAGTGCTGTACATGATCACATTCTGACCACGACCACGGTCGAGCAGGATGGATAAGTAAAATTCTTTGATGGGGTTGGGACCGGGATAATAAACATCCTGGGCTACCAGTACCTTGCTCACCAGCTTACCGGCAGGACCCGTTTGGATCGTTTCCAGTACGCCACCCAATATATTGGAAGCAATCTGCTTCACCTCTTCTGCACTTTTACCTACCGCTACACCGCGCTGCTCCGTACCCCTGATCTTTCCCTTACCGCGCCCGCCGGCGTGGATCTGGGCCTTCACAACAGCGAAACTATTGCCATACTGTACTTTAAGATTCTTATAAGCTTCTTCGGCTGCATCAGCCCTGTCTACCGGGATACCTTCCTGTACCGGTACATTGTATTTCTTCAGTAACTCTTTTGCCTGGTATTCGTGGAGATTCATGCAGGAATAATTTTGGGCGAATTTAAGGAGGAAAGCCCAGAAATTAGAATGAAGAATTTGGTTTACCCAATTTACCCATTGAAATACAAGAATATAGAATACAGAAGGCAGCATATAGAAGAATACAAGGAAGAACATCGGATGCGCGGGGGATCAGCAATGGATACGGTATAGATCAACCGTGTATGGAGAATAGATGCCGGCGCCTGGTTGAAAGCCGGTTGCGAGCCAGTTGCAAGCCAGTAGCAAGAAAACAGGGCTCAAATGCAGGCGGGACGCGGAAATGTGTTGTTGGGTACTCCCCAAATCAGCCACTGGAGGGCTTTAGCACAAAATGAAGTATGTATAAGTGTAGGTCCCATTCCTGGAATTGAAGCATGATCCAATTTAGTTAAAAACTGCGAAGGATCGGGCATTATAGATATAGAATATTGATCCCCCTGGTTGCCTCCGTTGCCTCGTTGCCTTTTTCTAAACTACCTTCACAAAGCACAAATTCCCATATGAGACTATTTATCATTTGTTTGATTATTTCCCTTGCCTCCTGCCGCAGCAATCAATACATCACCATTCCCGTCCGACCGGCGGAAGCCATCAATGGGACCGATTTTTACAAAAAGGTCATCCCACTCACCCGCGAAGAGCGGGAAAGCTTCGTGGTAAAGGAAGTTTTATCGGGCAATATTCCACCCTTCCTCAAATACTTTGTGCGTATCGGGACCGAAATAACCGATTCCCTCGGCATGACCCATAAAGCCGTTTATTATGTGTCGCCCGATTACCTGTCCGTAGGCAGCAATGCCGATTTTGCCCGTATTCCCCTCACACCGATGGCCGCCCAAAAGATCGCCGATGGCCTTCACTGTTTCCTGCCTACCCGCAAAATGGTGAATGATATTTACCAGCAATCCGTGGTAAAACTGGAGCCTATTCCTTTGTACCAATACCGCGACAGCGCCTTAATGTTCTGGCAGCACCACCTGATGATCGAAGGACAGCGCAAATTGCGCCGGGGCCTCATTGCCGGCATCAAAAAAGATGTGGTGATCTCCGCTAAGGTGTCCCGCGACCCGAAGCCCCACCGCGTGGCCATTTATGGATGGCATACCCCGGACGGCAAACCCATTCAACCCCTGTATACAGGTCATGTGGATTGGTATGTAGATTACAGCCATGGTATCCGGCTGGTTTACAGCAAGATCAAGGTTGATGGCCACTGGATGGAGTATGAGGAAGTGTTGAAGAACCCACTGCTGAAAGGCCTGCTTTGCGATGAAGACAATTGTGACTTCTATAAGTACGAATATTAGGTAACGAGGCATATCTTCGCGCACATTATGGCCGATATTATCCAACAGTTAAAGGAAACCACCGCATTCATCCAGCATCTTTACCCTCATACCCCCCTGGCCGGTATTGTACTGGGCAGCGGTCTTGGCAATTTTGCCCGCGAAATGAGGGTGGAGAAAGAGATTCCCTACAGCGATATACCCCATTTCCCCGTATCTACAGTAGAAGGCCATTCTGGCAAGCTGATCTTCGGCGAACTGTCTGGCAGGAAAATAGTGGCGATGGCCGGCCGTTTTCACTTTTATGAAGGATATACCCCCGAGCAGGTTACTTACCCCATCAGGGTAATGAAGTTCCTGGGTATTCAGACCCTGTTGGTGTCTAACGCTGCCGGTGGGGTGAATCCGAGCTTCCGGGTAGGCGACCTGATGTTGATCACCGATCACATCAGCCTCGCCATTGTAAATCCACTGTTGGGTAAAAACCATGGTGAACTGGGTCCCCGCTTTCCCGATATGAGCGAGCCTTATAGCAAGGACTTACAAAAGAAGGCCAAAGCGATCGCTGCTTCCCTGCAGGTTACTTTGCGGGAAGGTGTTTACTTCGGTGTAACCGGTCCTACTTTTGAAACCAGGGCCGAATACAAAATGATCCATGCATTGGGTGGTGATGCCGTAGGGATGAGCACCGTGCAGGAAGTGATCATTGCCATTCATATGGGATTGCCCGTGGTAGCCATCAGCATCATTACCGACCTGGGTATCCGCGAAGAAGACAATGTGATCACCCACCAGGAGGTATTGGAAGCAGCCGCAATAGCAGAACCCAAGCTATCAGCGATCTTTAAACAATTGGTAGCAGAGCTACCATAGAAAGCAATGTGGGGAGGAATCTTGTTGCAGGAGTGTAACAAGGTTTTTTCTTCCGGACTTTCCGACTTCCGGACTTTCGGACCCTAAAGCAGCTTGATTTTCAGTAAGATTAACTTTTATATCATCGGGAGGCCCGTTTTAATCAGTAATTTGGTTCCCTAATTTTAAGGCACAAGTGTTGAGGATTCTTTATATACTTTTTGGAATAGTACTGTTATCGGCCGGCTTTGTAACAACAGCATCTGCCCAGCGCGGAGCTATTGACAGGCTCAGAGGCATGGGCGGTAATTTGGGCGGCGCGGCCAAGGGCGGCGCCGGCGACAGTGTTGCTCACCGTACCGGTTTGGAAGATTCCATCACTATTCACTTCCGGTACCTCGATTCAAGCCGCCTGCGCAATTTCGATTCCACCCTTTACGACTTTACCAAAAAAGTACCTTTGCCCTGGTACCATCAACACTTGGGTAATCTGGGCAATGCTTCCCGAAGCCTGTTGTTTACACCCATTATGCAATCGGGTTGGGACCATGGCTTCCATGCTTACGATAATTATCTTTTTACCGTAGCCGAAAGCCGTTTCTTTAATACTACCCGGCCTTATACCGAGCTGAACTACCTGCTGGGCTCAAGGTCCGAACAGATGATCAACCTGGTACATACCCAGAATGTAGGCCCCCTCCTGAACCTGGGCATTCAATACAGGCTCATCAATTCACCCGGTTTATTCTCCAATTCCAATACCAATCACAACAATTACCGCTTCACCTCCTGGTACCAATCCAAAAATAAACGTTACCAGAATTTCATTGTACTGGTAGGCAATAAGCTACAGTCCGGTGAGAATGGAGGGATCAAGACCGATGGAAACTACCTGGACAGCACAGGGTATGAAGAGCGGTCCAATGTGCCTACACAATTGGGCACGACCCAGGTAAACAGCCGTAATTTCTTTACCACTAACATTAGTACCGGCACCTTTTTTACCACCGCCACCTACCTCATGCGGCAGCAATATGATCTGGGACAAAAAGATTCTATTGTAACCGATTCAACCGTGATACCGCTTTTCTATCCGCGGTTAAGGCTGGAGCATACCATTAGTTACAATACTTATAATTACCGGTTCAAGGATGATCAGGTGGTAGATAGTGCCTGGTACAGGAATAATTACGGCATCGATGTGCAGGCTCCCCGTGATACTTTTATGATACGCGATTACTGGCGTGAGCTGATTAATGACTTCTCCGTTTACCAGTTTCCCGATGCGAAGAACGCCCAGCAGTTTGTGAAAGTGGGTGCCTCCCTGCAAATGCTGAATGGTACTTTTGATTCCGGCAGGGTAACCACCAAAGACCACAACTTCTTTTTGCATGGTGAATACCGCAACCGCACCCGCAATAAGAAATGGGACATTGAAGCCAGTGGACGCTTTTATGTAAATGGATTAAATGCCGGCGACTATGATGCGTATATAAGCCTGCAGCGTTTCCTGGGTCAGCGGATCGGTTACCTGCGGGCTGCATTTCAGAATACCAACCGCACACCTTCTTTTATATATGATCAGGGCAGTAGCTTTTACCTGCCATCTGCTACACCGCTCACTTTCAACAAAGAGAACATTACCAATATATTCGCCACCCTCGATATGCCCAGGTATGGGTTGAGGCTTACCGGTAGCTATTACCTGGTAACCAATCTTACCTATTTTAAATCGATGAATCAGCCTGATCAGTTTTCCTCACTCTTCAACCTGCTGCGGGTATCGGGAGAAAAACAATTCAAGCTGGGTAGACGGGGTTGGAACTGGCGTACATGGGTCATTGTACAGCAGCGGGCCGGAGATGGACCCGTAAACGTGCCGCTCATCACCACCCGCAATATGATTGGGTATGATGGCAACCTCGGCTTCAAGAACCTGGGCATCAGCTTTGGCCTGGAAGCCAAATACTTTACAGCCTACAAAGCGCCGGCTTATTCGCCGTTAATAGGTCAATACTATTTCCAGGATACCGTGAACGTGAAATTGCGGACCCCTGAGATGAGTCTTTATATGCACTTCCGCATCAAGAGTTTCAATGCATATGTACGTGCCGAGAACCACAACACCTTCGATTTTGCCGCTGGCGGATTCACCAAGAACAATATACCTACCATCAACTATCCCTATCCCGGTTTACAAATACGGGTGGGCATCTTCTGGAGTTTTGTGAATTAGAAAGGCATAAAGGCAACGAGGCAACGAGGCAACAAGGCATCGAGGTGTAAAACACTTCTTTAGTCGCCAGCCTTCCCGCCGCATGGCGGGATGACTCCTATTTCAAAGCCTCTGGCTTTGATGTTGTCTTCCTGACCTCCAAACTTCCGGTCTTCCGGTCTTCCGGACTTTCCGACTTCCCGACTTTCCGACTTCCCAACTCCAGCCAATACTTGTTTTCCAATATTTTCAACACCCCTTTTTTCCTGGCGCGTTTGGCGCGGCGTAATAAATACGGCATGATGAAGGCAATGAAACCAGTGAGGCGGGTATTGCCGAGGTCAAGCAACAGCGCCAGATGATCCATTTTTTTAGGAATGCCATTTTTATTGGTCAGGCCATCACCGGCGAGGCCATAACCAATGGCAATACATTTTTCAAATTCCGTGGATCCCGGTGTGAGTTTCACCTGAAAACGGATAGGAGAGGAGCTGGCATTGTAAAAGCGGTGCAGTTGGTTGATCTCCGCCACCGTAGTTTGGCCTGGCTTCAGGTGCAACTGCCTTTCCTTAAGACCAATACTGAGCGTACCCTCAATAGCTGTAAACTCTTCATTAAAACTGGTGTGATAATGCAGGCTATTGCCGCCTCCAACTTCCAGCGCTACTTCCAGCAGCGTATAAGCGCCATTCGTTTCCTGGCTGCTTTCCAATAAGGTCACTTTGTCCTTAATAAGTGGGTTTTCAAATACTCTTTTTTCCATGGCATATAAATTGGAAGCTAAAGTACCGGTAGTCCCAGGCCTGGTAAAGGCCATTAGGGATCATGTGCAGGAAACGCTACATGAATTGTTAGCCTGGACGAAAGAAAAGGCCGGTTGATCTACTCGTTTATGCAGGTGCTTGCCAGTTTGGAGCATAATTTGCATATTGTTCTGTAATTTCACTTACGAAAAATGATAAATATGAAAAACAAAGACATGCTGTCAGTTACAGCGTTTTCTCTCTTGCTTCTTATTATGAGCGCTTGTTCTACCAGCAAGGTAGCCAATCCGGATGGTGGCAAAAATGTAAAAATAAGCGGCACCTGGACCGTCCAGGATATAGACTTTGAAGGTATTACCGGAAAAGTGAAGGTCTCTGTGTTTGATGATGCGCCTTACACTTGCTTCATCGGCAGCCAATGGAACCTGGTAGCCAGTGGTAATGGTTCTTATACCCTTCCTTCCGGTCAGGATTGCAATGCCGGAGAAAGGACCATCTTCTGGGGTGTACAAACGGAGAACGGTGTACCCACTTTTATGTTCAAGAAGATGCCCGGTGGTGTAAAGCCCGCTAAGATAACCGATGGTTATAAACTCACGGTGAAATCAGTTACAGCCAATAGCCTCGTATTGCAGGATGATATCAATTTTGAAGGTAAAACGGTGTATATCAATTATCACCTGACCAAATAGCATGTGGTTTTTATGTTAAAACGGGCTTATCACAGTAAGCCCGTTTTCCTTTTCAGAAAATACATGTTACATTTGTAACAGGAATGAAAAAGGCCATCATCGCCATATTATCCGTTTTGTATATGACTATCGCCAGTGGTGTGGTGGTTAATATACATTATTGCATGGGGCGTGTCGCCTCCGTTGAATATGGATATGATGACCATGATGTTTGTGGTAAATGCGGCATGAGCGCCACCAAAAAAGGGTGCTGCCATACGGATTATAAACTGGTAAAACTGCAGGATGAACACCAGCTGGGCCAGGCACAGGTACATTTCCTGGAACTGCCCGCTGAAGCGCCTGTACAGCCATCTCTTTTTCAATTACCGCTTTCCGGCGAGGATCAATACCTTTCACTTCAATACCATTCCCCGCCCGATCCCCGGCTCAATAATGTTTACCTCAGTAATTGCGTTTTCAGGATTTGATAGTAAAAACAGGCAAGTAGTAAAAGGTGAGTAGCGGGTAGCCTGTATTTTACCACTAGCCATTAACCACTGGCCACCAGCCAGTAACCACTCGCGTTCACATACGTCATAACTATCAAATTATCTATCATGAAAACGCAACATATCGTTCTCTCCTTCTTATTCATCGTATTCTCTGCATTCACAGTAAGCGCTCAAAAGAAAGATCCCACTCAGAAAAAAGAAACCCTGAAAGTATGGGGTGAGTGCGGCATGTGTAAAAAGACCATCGAAAAGGCAGCCAAAGATTCCGGTGCTACTACCGCCAATTGGGACACCGAAAGCAAAAAGCTGACTATCACCTATAGTACTGCTAAAACCAGCAACGAGAAGATCCAGCAGGCTATTGCAGCCGCCGGTTATGATACCCGCGACCTGACAGCCGATAATGAAGCTTACGACAAGTTGCATGAATGCTGCAAATATGATCGCAAGGGCGCTGCCGCCTCAGCAGAGAAAAAAGATCCTGCGCAACACCATTAATCACCTCAAAGCAATTGAATATGAAAAAGATGTTCCTCATGCTGTTGGTGGTACTGGTGAGTATGGCCGGGAGGGCACAATTTAAGAGTGCCAGTCTGCAGGCTGCAGGGCTTACCTGCGCCATGTGTACCAAGGCTATCAATAAGGCATTGGAAAAAGTGCCTTTTGTGCAGGATGTAAAAGCCGATATCAAATCCTCCTCCTTCCAGATCAATTTTAAGGAAGGTGTACCTGTTGACTTCGATGTGATGAAGAAAGCCGTGGAAGATGCCGGTTTTTCTGTAGCCAGGTTAAAGGTCATGGGTGTGTTTGATAAATTAGATGTGCAGAATGATACCCATGTGCAGATCGATGGCAAAACCTTTCACTTCCTGAGTGTCAATAAACAGACCCTGCAAGGCGAGAAGGCCATCACACTGGTCGATAAAGATTTTGTGAGTGCGAAAGAATACAAGAAATACAGTGCTGCCACCAGCATGGCTTGTATTAAGACCGGCAAAGCACAAAACTGTTGTACCAAAGAAGGTATCGCTGCCGACAGCCGCATTTACCATGTAACAATCTAATTAACTTACGCATACCGGGGTGAGTCATCCCGCCACCCGGCGGAAATACGACCCACCCCGGTTATAAATCTATTTCATGAAACAGCTATTATTTGCTTGCTTGCTGTTGCTGACAGCCAACGCTACCGTGCAGGCGCAACCCAAAAAAGGAGACCAGGCACCTGATATCGCCATTCCCAATGCACAAGGCAAAACCATCAAGCTATCCTCTCTGAAAGGAAAGGTGGTATTGATCGATTTCTGGGCTTCCTGGTGCGGTCCCTGCCGCAAAGCCATGCCCGGCCTGCGTACCAATTATGCCGCTTTTAAAACCAAAGGATTTGAAATTTACGGTGTAAGCCTGGATGAAGACAAAGGCGCCTGGAAGAAAGCCGTGGCTGCCGATCAGATCACCTGGATACAGGTGAACGAACCGGGTGGATGGGAAAGCCGTACCGCCAAAGCCTGGAATATTGAGCAACTGCCTTCCGCCTTCCTGCTGGACAAGCAAGGGAAAATAGTAGCAATAGATCCTACAGAAGCCCAGTTGAAAACATTGCTGCAATCCCTGTTACCTTAAAACCAGCTGAGTATGAAACAAGTGATTACAATGATATCAGTGCTGCTGGTATCGGCAGCTGGTTATGCCCAGGAGTTGTATCCGTACACCGAGCCTGCTTCCAATATGCCGAGCAAATCCATCAGCGCCAAGTGGAGTACTAAACTGTTAAAGAGTGAACACAATGACCGGGTGGAACAACGTCAAACACCCGAGATCATGTTTGGCCTTAATAAAAACTGGATGGTGCACGTGGCCGGTACTTTCTCCGACATGTACTCCTCCAACCTGCGGTGGGAGAGCGTGCGGCTGTATGCAAAATACCGTTTTCTTTCCATCGATGATGTACACAAGCATTTTAGAGTAGCAGCTTTTGGCGAAGCCACCCACAGCGTAAATGATGTTTATTATGAAGAGGTGGCCCTGGATGGCGACCAGAGCGGTGTAATGGGTGGCCTTGTAGTGACCCAATTGTGGCAGAAGCTGGCTTTGTCAGGTTCTGTGGCCTATGCCCAGGTGACCAGCAAAAAGCCTAAATACATTGAGGATGCTTATCCCTGGCAGGCATTGAACTATACTTTGTCTGCAGGCTACCTCGTATTGCCTCGCGAGTATACCAGTTACCGCCAGACCAACCTGAATCTCTATGTAGAACTGCTGGGGCAGCGCACGCTCGACAGGAAGCAGTATTATGTAGACCTGGCGCCGGCCGTGCAGCTCATTTTCAACAGCAATGCCAAGTTGAATGTAGGCCATCGCTTCCAGCTCAACAGCGATATGCACCGCATGGCCGAGAAAAGCTGGATGATCAGCTTTGAATATGTTTTCCTTAATGCCCTTAAAAAGAAAGGATCATAATCTAAAAAGCTCATAATCAAATTTTGCCGCGATCTTCCGGTATAGGACCGGCGTATTCGAAAGAATGCGCCGTTTTTTTGTGGTAGTAGGTAACTGGTCATTGTCGTATACATTTAATTCAGGTGGTTGGGTAATAGATTACACGGGAAATATATAGGGGCCTGCATTGCTTCTTTTATTATCTGATCCCGATCCATGCAGCTATAATCATCAGTGTGGAGTATTCAGAACATCCAGCTCACTAAAAAACTGAAGCAGGGGATAGAAATCTACGGTGGAATCAAGAAACTTTGAACTGGATGGTTGCTAAAAAGTGCTTATTTTCTTATTGCAAGAGCTCATGATCCGTTTGAAAAGATGGTGGATTAGGATGGTAAGGGTAATGTACATACAATGCCCCGGCACCCTTATAAACTTACTTTCGATCCTAATTATATATATGCCCCTGACCAGGGAATGCGGGGATTTTTAGGGGGGAGCCGGACGATGGATCAGCTAAATTACAATATCTCCAGATCTGCAAAAGAAATGGGCTTGATCAGCACTTCATAAGAAAAGCCGGGAATGTTTGGAAAGGTAGGTGGATAGCCGCTCATGAGGAATAAACGAAGGGCTGGGTTTACATGAAGAAAGCTTTCCACTTTACTCCATCCGATGCCATCGGGCAGGTTGTTATCCAGAAATAATATGTCCGGGTGAACCAACTGCATCTGGGCCAGTCCTTCCTGTAAGGTAGCCGCGCTGTGTACATCGTAATTCTTTTTGACGAAATAAGACTTCATCAGTAAGCAGAGATCAGCTTCGTCGTCTATGATTAGTATCTTTTTCTTGTTTGCCAATACAGGTGATTAAGGTTTCATTAGTAACGTATTATATCGAAAAAAAGTGCCGGAAAATTGTGGGGATTATTTTCCCCGGTTAAATCATTCTCTACGGGCGGCATCCTTTTTACTAATATAAACATCATTCCATAATTTAAAATTATTCAAAATGACTACAACAACAAAAGTATTATTGGGCATCGTTGGTGCCGCCGCAGCCGGAGTAGTGATCGGTATGTTAGTAGCTCCCGATAAAGGTAGTGAGCTGAGAAAGAAAATCAAGAGCAACTGCAATGATTGGGCAGGTAGCCTGGCTGACCTGTTTGCACAAGGAAAAGAAAAAGCTGAAGACCTTGCCCAGGAAGCCGGTAACAAATACAACAGGGTAAAAGAAAACCTTGGTTAATTCTTATCGCTTTAGGTTTACATTTCTTTAAAAAAAGACCAGCTATGCGGCAGAAAACTGAGGATATACAATATTCAGAAGTGAAAGACACCAATACCAGTGATAATTTAGCTGATAATGTGATGGACTTCCTTGAAACTTATTACAAGTTGACACTGGTGAATGTGACCGATAAAGCATCGGGTGTCGCATCATCGGTTGTAGCTTTTATGGCTATATTTTTCATTGGCATTTTTGTAATCCTTTTTATTGGCCTTGCATTGGGCACCTGGCTGGGCCAGTTACTCAATAGCACCATAGCGGGATATTTCCTGGTAGCTGGTCTTTTTTTAATGTTGATGTTGCTGATATGGGTATTCCGTAAAAAACTCATGACAGGATTCAGGAACTTTATTATTCGCAAAGTATATGAATAAACCCATGATCAAATCGTACGAAGACCTGTTGAAGGAGCAAGATCGTTTGCGCAAACAACTCAATGTGCAAAAGACGGAACTGAATGGCAGGATCAAAGACGTGAAAGAAAAATTAGCACCGATAGGAACTATTATAGGTGCGATAGGAAGCATTAGCGCTTTCGGGGCTAAGCATCCCATGGTTAAATCGGGAGTTGGCCTGGCAGTAGATATGTTTGTAAAAAAGCGTTTGTTCAAAAAGAGTGGACTGGTAACAGGTATATTGGGTAGCTTCCTGCTACGTAATGTAGCCACTAAAGTAGCAGCAGGCGCTGCGGGTGCTTTGATCACTACATTGATAAAAAAGTTCTCTCAACGTAAATCGGAGAAACCTGCTACACAGGGGTAGAAGCGGTATTGAACCAATAACTCCTGATCTCCTGGATCACCCGCACCAATGCATCAAAGCTTACAGGTTTCACCACATAGGTATTGGCGCCGAGTTCATAACAACGCCTGATCTCATTTTCGTTCTTGGTAGTGGTGAAAATAATAACCGGTATTTTCTTCCATTCCGGATGTAACTTGATCTCCTTCAAAACTTCCCTTCCATCTTTTTTGGGCATATTCAAGTCGAGCAAAATAAATCCTGGGTATTGGATATCCAGTGTTTTTTTATGTGCAATACCCGAGAGGTATTCAATCAATTCAATGCCATTTTCCACAAACTCAAGAGTATCCGTAAAGCCGTTTTCCTCAAAGGCCGTTTGTAATAGAAAACGATCATCTGCATCATCTTCAGCGATGAGGATAAAGGGTTTCTGCATAGCGGTGGTGATACATTTTAGGCAAATGTAGAGAACTGCGATCTAAACCCCTTAAAAATCAACAAATTCCTGCTCAATTTTATATGGATGGGGAAGCTGTTTTCGGAAAATACGGTGCTTCCGGGTGGGCCGCCAGGATAACCTGGTCAGCCTGTATCATTTTGGCCCCGGTTTTAGGACATCCCAAGCTTACTGGGGGAACAAGGGTACTGACCGGGGGAATGTTTCCCCGCCCGCATCAGCGAGGAAAAGAGGTATGATTTTTTTGACATTACCATTGAGGAAAAAGAAACCTAAATGTTTAATCATTAATTATTTGTTATGAGCATAAAAGATCCAAAAACAAAAGGAAAACATGATGCAAACGGTAATGCGGATGCTCATGAAAAGGGTGGCCAACAACAGGGTGCTGATCTGCGGGACAAGAAGAAAAAAGCATTTGACGAGGGAGTGCCTAATAATTCCAACACCCAAACTGGAACCGCACATAGCGGCTACGACGAGAAGAACCCTAAACATCCCGGAGGAAAGCAACAGCAGCAGCCGAAAGTGACGAACGATGAGAATGCGATCACGAACAGTGAGGAGCAAAATAAATGGAACGAAGAGCCGGTAGACGAGCGCTCTGGCAATTCTGCCGAAAGAACGGATCCTGAAATTGATTCTCCTATTCCGGATTCAGAAAGAACTGAAAGAAAGATACCTACAATGAAGGGTGATTCCTTATAACAGAAGTTCTAAGGATAACTTTTTCACGGCGGACGTTGATTTGGTTGTTTTAACCCGGTGGTACTATCCACCGGGTTTTTGTTGCGCCAGGGGCAATAAAAAAGCGCAATGGATGCACTGCGCTTTTATGATTCTTTAATGTAATAGGGTTTACAGTGGATCAAAGTCTTTCGCTTTGAACAAAGGTTCCATAAACAAGGGCAATCTGCCATTTTCAGCCGGGCTTGTTACCGGCGGCTTGTTCGAAACCGGTGGTGTATGCAGGACAACCGGAAGGATGCTCTCCCCTTTTTGCCCATTGTGTTTTCTTACCGGCTCAACACTTGTTCTGACGAATTGTTTGATGCGTTGTCTTTGCCGACGATGAGCAGCGTACTTCGTTTCCATGAGTTTTTGTTGTATTAACAATTGTCAAAAAACTAATGCCTGTTCATTTTAACGGTTTAGCTAAATGCTGTTGTGTAAAGCAATCCACAAAATGATGCGATTTGCCCCAGTGGTGATTAACAACCAGTTAGCAAAGGAATTTACCCGTTGTCTGCCGGATAAATGATCTGCGTCTGTTGCCGGATAGCATCCAGGGTGGCCATCAGGTCGAGGCTGAACTGGTGGCAAAGTTTATCACTGTACAATTTGCCCTGGCGTACACAATGGTATACTTCCTCTGCTTCATATTGCAATCCGTGGCCTTCCCATTCACACGGATATTGCAACTCGATACCATCAAAGCTGGTAAGGATGATGCCGGATGGTTTTTCATTCCAGCGGGTACCAATGTGAATGCGGCCGGTTTCACCCTGGATGGTAGCCGTTAATGCGGTTTGCGTTATCAGCGATGATTCGATGAGTGCGTAAGCATGGTTTCCATAACTCAATACAGCGGCACAGGCTTCATCTATCTGTTTATCAGATAATCTTGCAAAGGCTTTTATGCTGGTTGGTTTGCCCAACAGGAGGTGCGCGAGAAAGACGGGGTAGATGCCCAGGTCGAGCAGGGAACCGCCGCCCAGGGATGGATTGAAGTAGCGGCTCTCCGGATCAAAAGGGGCTTTATAACTCATATCAGCTTTTATGGATAGGACCTTGCCGATAGCATTGCTTTCCAATAGGGTTAATACTTTCAGGATGCTGGGAAGAAAACGGATCCACATGCCTTCCATTAAAAAGGTCTGGTTTTTAGTGGCTGCCTCCACCATTTCTTTGACCTCGCGGCTATTCATGGCCAGCGGCTTTTCACAAAGTACCGGTAGTTTGTGTTGGAGGCAGCGCAGGGTTGCTTCATGATGCAATGGATGGGGTGTTGCTATATACACCGCATCTATTTTTGCTTCCCTCAAAAATGAATCGATATCCTCAAAGTACCGGGGCGCGTCTTCCTTCTCTGCAAAAGCCGCTGCTTTTTCCAGGCTATGAGACAGCACTGCACCTATGCGGTGCCTGGCGCTTTTGATCTGCTCCAGGTCGTGGGCAAACTCTGTTGCTATATTGCCGGGCCCAATAATGCCCCAGGAAAATGTATCCATTTGAAAGAAGGTTAATGATTGTATTACTTAAGGATGGGCAACAAATATACCATTGAATGTATGGGGACTATGATCTACATTGAACCCTTGCTGCCCTGACAAGCGGGCAAAATAACCGTCAGTAAACTGCAAGGCAGCTAAGAACCTATGGTATAAGATTTTCAGGCTTGCATAGAAAAACATTATGGCAAAGGCTACTGCATCCAAACTAAAGAAGAAAAGGAAAAGCCTGGATAAGCAGGATGTGATCGTGCGGCCAGGATATCAACCCGCCGGTAAGCTGAATAATAAAGTCGCTTTGATCACGGGAGGGGATAGTGGTATTGGGCGATCTATTGCTGTATTGTTTGCCAAAGAAGGCGCCGATGTGGCTATCGTATACCATCAAAGTGATGATGATGCCAAAGAGACAAAGGCATTGGTAGAAGCGGAAGGCAAAACCTGTGCTATTTATAAGGGAGATATTGCCCGCGAGTCTTTTTGCCGTAAAGTGGTGCAGGAAGTGTATAACAGGTTTGATAAGTTATCTGTGCTGGTAAACAATGCAGCGACGCAGGAGCCGGATGAAGACTTTATGGATGTGACCAGCGAGCAGTTTCACCAGACTTTCGAAGTGAATATGTTTTCTTTCTATTACTTTACCCAGGAGGCCCTGAAGTTTATTGATCAGGATGGCTGTATCATCAATACTGCCTCTGTGGTAGCTTACCGGGGCAGTGAGCACCTGGTAGATTATTCCGCCACCAAGGGTGCTATCGTATCGTTTACAAGGTCATTGGCTAAAAACCTGGCGCCTGATGGCATCCGGGTAAATGCTGTAGCGCCAGGCCCTATCTGGACTCCTTTGATCTTTGATACCTTCGACAAGGCGCATATCCGGCAATTTGGAAAGAAAACACCTATGAAGCGGGCCGGCTACCCCTATGAAGTGGCGCCTGCTTATGTGTTCCTGGCCTCTGCCGATGCATCCTATATTACAGGACAAGTGATCCACGTAAACGGCGGAGAAGTGGTAGGTGGCTGATGAAGCGGCGATCAGGTATTGGGTATGGGAAAATACAAGTGAAAGACAGCGCCTTCGCCTGCCGTGCCTGTGGCCGTTACATTGCCGCCATGGTTGATCATAATGCGTTGTACCATGGGCAGGCCAATGCCTTTGCTTTGAATGGCTTGTTGTGCTTCCAGCTTCTGGAAGAGGTAAAACATCTTATCTACATACTTATTGTCGAAGCCCATGCCATTATCGGTAATACTGATCTTGTAATACCGGGTGCCTCCCAGCACCGAAAGTATCTTATTGGTGATCTTACTGCCCGCGATAGCTTCATTCGTGATGGTAATGACCGGCGGCACTTCCTTGCGGGAGAATTTGATAGAGTTATCAATCAGTTGTTCAAACAGGATGGCCAGTTGCGAAGGAATGCCTTTGATAACGGGGAGGGTATTGCTAATGATGAGCTGGGCTCGTTTAAGGGTAAGCTTTTCATCCATTTGCTCTGTTACTTTCATCAATACATAATTCAGGTCTACCTGCATAAGGGTTTCCTGGGTATTGATAAGGCTGGAATATTTTACCATATCCCGCGTAAGGCCATGCATGTGTTTGGCCGCCATATCCATCTTCCCCAGCAGCAGGTTTACTTCTTCCGGCAAGCCCTTGTAACGCGTAGTGACCTGGTTGGAGAAGGTTTGTATTTTCCGTAACGGCTCCTGTAAATGGTGGGAGGCAATATTGGTGAGTTGTTCAAGTTCGGCGTTGGCCCGGTTAAGAATACCCACCTGTTGTTGCAGCTGGTGCTGGAATTCGAGCCTTTTTCTCAGTTCCCGAAGCACGAAGACAAAGGAGATAATGAGACTGGCGGCGGCGAAAATAAAGGTAGCATACAGGAAGTTGGGGGTATTGCGCTGGCCAATTTTCCGGCGGGCATCACGTTCCACTTTATCCTTTGCTTCTATGGATTGCATCTTGTCGTACAACAACCGGTAGTCGGCCATTACTACTTTTCCCTCCAGCAGGCGGTGGCTGAGGTTCTCCTTGTCCATATTCCGGGCGGCTTTGGAAATATTGTCCTTCACCATGATCATCCGGTCGCTAATGAATCGCTGCAATTTTACCAGGTTGGTGAGCTGGCTGTTGCCGGTGCTCGAGAAATGCCGGATGCTGTCTATGATTCCCGGGATCCTTGCAGCATTGCTGAGGGCAGGCTCCAGGAGGCTGCTATCACCGGTAAGGATAAACCCCTGTTCGCTATTAATGGCGTCTTTCAGGTATGCATCTGCCTGGGCCAGGAGGAACATGGTTTCATAATTGTGTTCTACTTCGTTGGATGCCTGGCTGGAG